>Ga0209092_10000920_pt1 | contig 29790 bp, 18 predicted proteins | sample FraStrMetagenome_FD_187446 | JGI IMG/M metagenome (GOLD analysis project Ga0209092, IMG submission 187446) | Marine eukaryotic phytoplankton communities from Arctic Ocean - Fram Strait ARC3M Metagenome (SPAdes) (version 2) | ecosystem: Environmental > Aquatic > Marine > Oceanic | place: Fram...
TCGTATTTAAATATTCTAAATTGCAGCCATCGTTACAGTTGAGTGGCGATAGCATCTTGTTCTGGTACATAAGGACCACTTAAAAGTCAACTAATTTGAAATAACACATTTTCAAAATATCGAAACAAAATATTCAAAGTGATTATATGTTTGAGTAATTAATCTGTCACCTATATAGAATTGATTAGTGCAGAATATGATATTGAAAGATTTGCTTCGAAATAAAGCTCAATTGAACATTTTATCACGTTTTTTTGTCTTCTATGATTATTCTTTAGATTCTTCCGTTAGAGTAAGTTAAAAGCCCCACTTAAACACAAAAAAAATCAGTATTCTGTTGATCTGGTTTAACATAATGCTGTCATGGCTTGCAAGCACAAACCCGTACGTCTGGAGTCTTTTGGGCACAAATGGGAAGCTGTAATCTGCCTTTCGCATTCGGTGATCGCCAAAAAACACTATCAATACTGACACTTTCATACCATCTAGAGAAGTCTCCTAGTATTGTTACACTTGTGATTCCTGATAGGACACGCATAAAATCGCACTTAGTTGGATTTGTCCATGATAACAATACATTATGTGGATCTTTTACCCACCCTGAAGTTTCTGTCATATTGATAGAAAATTTAGTCGTTGAACCAGAAAAGGCTCCACTAGACAATAGAGGATACCCTAGTGTTATTCCTTTCCCCCTTAAACATTCTGCACAGCTTATCTCTACCAAGTTCATTTTCCCATCAAAGTTCAAGTTCGATGGTGAAAAGTCCCCACTAAATGATGAAAGAGTGAAATCAAAAGTCCCGCCGTATAAAATACCATGCCAACCTAAAAATTGGGAAGGAGCCTGAAAACGCCAAATGTCCAAATCATCCCCTTTTAAATTAACATTAATTGAGTCATCAGTAGCATATATAAAATAATTCATTTCTCCTCTACTTGACGTTTCATGGCTGACACCTTGGTTTTTATTTCCTGTTGTTATCCACTTTTCATCGTCCAAAATAAAATCAGAACCTACTACAACATTATTTGGAGATATTAAAGTAACTTTCCCCGCTTCACTCGTTGAAGTTGAGTCCGCTACAATATATTCAAATTGATCCAGGATGTTATTTCTGCCCATGTGTCGATTAAAATATGGTCGTTTATAAACAAGTCTACTTTTGCTCCCCTTTACAATTGTAGGCACAGATATAATTTCTTCGCCAGCCTTAGGATCATAACCGTGCGTGTTAAATACCTGTGTCAATTGATAGATCGATCCATAAGTCGGTAGGCTCGTAATTGTGGCAGATGTCTTTCATTTTTATGAACCATTGAGTGCGAGCGAGAAAAAATAAAGATTAAAATTCAATAAGAGGTCGAGATTTTCTTTAAAATCAGGTATGGATCATTTTTACTTACTTTGTCTCCATCCAGATCCAGACCTTGCAATGAAATGACAATTTCACCATCAACTTCGACCTCGTGCAGCTGATGAAGGGCAAGAGGGCCCTCAGCGTTCACAAAATGGCAAGATCTTTCAATGAAAAGCCTGATTACGCTAAGTAGAATGAAGGTTTCTTTCCATCTCAAAGTACGTGAGATATTCAACATATTGCATGAATCTAATCTAATCTTACATATGAATATGAAGTAATCGTTGAATCATGGAGAAACTAAACGAAAGAAGCAATCTTGCTTCCATTCAAATCAAATCAGATATGCGTAAAACAATTTTTCTTCAAAAACAATTTGAAATTCCAAAAAGAATATAAGTCAAGTAATGAAATCATAAAAAGGACGTCATATGCTTAATATACATAATATTAAACGAAAGATTTATCAAACCACAAAGACGAAGCGCTGGCTCTATATTGCAAATACAATATTCCACACTTAAAATCCAAATCTACTATTACCCATGCATGCATAAAACTGCAATTTAATGAATAACAGAGTCTTATATTCAGTACCAGAATGAACAAGGAGAAATTCTGGATACACTCAGTTTCGTCGGGTTGAGGAGCAAAAACGGAGATAATGAATGATGTAAGTTGATTCTGGTATTTTTTACCTTCGCTGGCGGAATATCTTGAGATGAATCGATTTCATGATACAGCTTTCGCTTCATTTTTTTGGCTTTTGAGGTGTTGTCTCGCAATGGAGTAGAAAATCCTATAGTTGTCGCAATACTATTTTGTTTCCAAGGTGTTATGATTTGAGTCTTTATCATTGGATTCGATTCTGATTGGATGGAAGCTGGAGAATGAAATATAGACGAGGACTGAGAAGACGTTTCACTGTCTGAATTGAACTTATGTGTTTCTAAGAAAGAGTTGGGACGGATCTGCTTAAAATTCTTTGAAAGATTCGGAGTGGACATTCTTGTGTTGTATCCCTTTTTGTCGCTAATCCCTTTATAACCAAAGATGAGTTTACCCTTCAGATAAATCGATCTACTATAGTTTTCATGCTTAGTCAAATTCACGTTGCACTTGCGACACAATTGAATGAAAGATAATTCCATCTCGCGGTACTTGATCAACATTTTTTGAGATGTAATTGAATTAGGTAGTTGATTGAATTCTTCATTCAAAAGATGGAATTTTTCCAATTCTAATGGAAGCATTTGGTGTAGCATGGCAAACTTAGAGTGTTCAGTCTGCATTTCTCTGAAGTGTTGAGCTGTGGGCATTAAATAGTGTTTTAAATCGTTACATGAAGTTACAGTCGTTTTCTTCCCAACGTGATCACAATTTGTTGCAATTGTTTTTTTTCGCCTTGCTTCAAAATTTATTTGAAGACTTTTAGGTGTTATAGGTATTGATCCAAGACTACTTTGACTTTTTGCATCGCATGAAATGGTACCACAAACACTTTCAGTATCATATATTTCCTGGTATTTTCTTTTATTTGAATATGCTGCAATAGGAGTTTTATTTGAATTACTTTCATTTCCATCTTCAATCTTTGTCTTTGTACTGGTAGTTTTGTGTTGAGTTGAATTATCTGCTGCTGCAAACTCATTTATCTCATTACTCTGGTCCTTTTCTTCATCATCTGTAAAACTCGATTTTACATCTGTTGAGGTAACGGAAGTGTTTCCCACATTGTATTCTTTCATTGCATAAACGGAATTACTGCATGTGGAATCTTCCACACTACAATTGCCCGAACCATTGTTACGATCATTATGAGAAGTAAAATTGACTTCATTATTTTTTGCGATAGAAATGATGCCCTTTATGCTATCATCATGGTTTCTGATTTTTCTATTTTGGTGTGAAGAATTTGTCTCTGAATTTGGGCTTCGATATGGTATCGCACGATTTTTGTACGAGTTTTCAATCTGTTTTTTATTATGGAGATTCTTATGTTTCAATTCTTTGCTTATTTCAACTAATGAAACTTTATCTCTTGGATGAGAGTCACAATAATTCTTTACTTTTGTACCTCGATTTTGATCAGCTTCTAGTTTCTTTTGTATTTCTATCATTTCAGCAGACTTTTCCAATATTCTCCACTACTCGAGGTTCAGAAATAAGAATATTTAGTGTTGAAATAATGTTTATTTATATCTCGGAGCAGAACTATTAAATGCTTTTGATATAACTCACTTTATCTTTTAAATCGACATTGCTTCTATATCGAAGTACAGGCCAAAGCTCTTCATTTTTCAATATTCTCGCCCATTTACCTTTTCCAAACTTCTGAACTCCTTTTACTAATGCAATTTTTTCTTCATTAGTCCATATTCTTTTTTTAACAAAGGAATCATCATCATCTGGGAAAAAACTCTTACGTTTTTTCACTCTTTTCTTCATGGTTGACATCATCAACGCTTTATTGAAGTAGAAAACAAACGTTGAGAACAGGAGGTTAACGTTAGTCATCTTTTGTGAAAGCTTCGTATTCAGATTTGGTCCAATTTCTTCCTTCAAAGAAATCATCTACTCTCAACTCACCCTTCTTTTTTTTGTGGTAGTATCGTGTCGCTCTTCAATTGAAATTGTAATTCATCTAAGATTCTATAAAGTGTTTAAAATTAATTTTTGTACCATGCTATGAAAACTACATGATGGTATTTGAAATAGAAAAGATAAATTGTGAGATGAGAATTTCCCGCGCTTTTAGAATGATTTTACAAAGCCGGAATTTTTTTCTGGATTTCTAAAAATTCATTGCTGGATGTCATCATATATATTTACTTTACACACGCATAGACGTATGAAAATATAGGTACGGGGAGCAAAGTACCATATATAACTTTATTGACACTTTCCCTCCACTAAATCTTATTCCAGAAAAGAATTTCAATTTGTGTGTTTATCGTAATTTCAATTAGGTCCAGTAGGTACGGTTTCTTACATGGATGATTGATTTAGATATCAGAGAAAGATACTTTTTCTAAATAAATACAGCAGTTTGTTTATATTTAGATATCGTTAAATAGATCCATCTGGAAATGATACATAGTTTCCCAGTACTATACCTATAGTATAAAAATAATGTAGGAGTGATTTTCATTTGCTATTCTCACATTTTCAATCTATTTGCTCATAAAAAGACCTGAGTTAAACAACTTCGATACGACAATGCCATCCGGAACCAACAGTCAAGGAAACCATTACAACACTCCAGGAGGCACAAACTCCAGCGATGGTGGCTCATACCACTGTAAGTACCATTTTATTGTTGATTTTTTTGAGATATAAATCTTTTACGCTGGCTAACCAAGACAAATATCTTCCTTTCTTTTCCGCCTCTTGCTATTAGATTCCAATTCCAATGGTTCCTACTACTACTCAAACGATAATGGGTCTTCCTATTACAACAGTGGCAGTGGAAGCGCTACCTACACTTCACCAAGTGGCCATTCCAATACCTCATCTTCTGGAGGCTCCTCTTCTAAGAAATAGAACTTTAGTACAAACGGGTTGATTATTTCCAGCTCTTTCTACCTTTCAAGGTCCTAAACACACAAGCTCCAGCAATTATTGCCTTTCAATAGCCACATTGCGATTTCGATCACCTGTAATAAATCTATAGTGTAATATTGTAAAGGGGAATTTACAACGAATGCCTGGTATTTTTTTTAAGAATAGTTATTTGATTTGTTATACAAAGCCTCTCACAACATCTACAATCTTGAATGTTTGTCTCCTCATTCTTTTCTTTATTTGCTGTACGAACGAGACCTACTTTCTGATGGAAATAATTCTGCTTACAAACCATGCATTAATTAATTTGGAAAGTTTTACTTTAAGGTAAAGAATAAGCAAATTGTATAATCATATACCATCATCCTCCATTTCCCACGTGTTATTTGCAACACTATCCTGAGCATAGTACATCTCTAAGATTTGATCACTAGATGTGGCCTGTTCACTTGATTTATCTTCTCTAAGCCTCTCAAAACGAGGAAATCTCAAACCTATTCCACGTCCGGAATCGCCAGTTTTATCTATTGCACCTTTGTGTGTGGAAGACTTAGATAAGTCAGCAGCTTTCACTTCCCAAACTTGAACTGCATCAAACCAAACATCACAGTCAAGAGTATCAGAAACAGAATATTGAGAACTCTTTTGAGGAATAATGTGTTTATTCAGTCCCTCAGAGAGTGTTTTCAAATCTTCTTCTGAGAAACCAGTTCCAATTTTACAAACCGATTGAAACATTTCAGTATCAGGATCATAACATGCTAACAAGTAGGCACCATATACGCCTGTTCGTTTTCCTCTCCCATGGTAGGCTCCTAATGGGACTAGATCTACAGAGTCACCAAGTCCATCAAGATAATCCTTCTTTAATTTTAGCCAATTCAAGGAGCGACGAGATGGCTCGTACAAAGCATTTTCATCAAGAGTTTTCACCATCAAACCTTCGCATTGTCCTTTCACAGCAGCGTCAAGAAATTCCTCCAGAATATTTGTGTCACCATCTTCTCTATGGTCCAAAGAAGTTGCAAATCTGCACAAAGAAGTTTAAACATGTAAGTAACAGATTTAAATAACGTTTTCATATGAGCTGAATGAAAGAAGAATCTTACTGGAATTTTCCTTCAACTGGACTAAAATGTTCCAGCATCAAATCTCTCCTTTCTGCTAAAGTCCTATCAAGTAGTGATTTTCCATTGAGGTACATCAAATCAAAAGCCTGAACAATCACTTGTACCTTCGCACTCTCTGATGATTCCATCGTCTTTTTCCTAGTAGATAAAACCTGAAAAGGAACGAATTGATTTGTTTCTCTGTTAAATGCAACTACCTCCGTGTCTAAAACAAAGCTTGTCACTTTTGTGTCTACGCTTGCAGCTTGTACATATTCAGGAACTTCTGGATATTTTTCGGATGTGTCTAGGAGAGAACGTGAAAAAACTTTTGTGGTTCCGTCAGGTGTCATATGTACCTTCAAAGAGTGAAAAAAAAACATAATGAATATGAAATGTTACGGTTTCGTGAAAATGTTGCATCATGAACAATGTTTTTACAAACCTGTGCACGTTCACCATCGTATTTGTATTCGCATGTAAACCGTTGGCCGTTTAACCGCTTCAGAACTTCTTGAATCGACTTTGTTGGCTTGGCCAACATAGGAGACACGGGAATTCCAGGCTGAAAGCTACATGATTGATGAAGTTTACAAAGTGGGGTAGACAGAGCAGCTTTGACAAGAGTATCGTAAGATGGTACCTCTGAATAAGCCTTTTTGATGATATTGATAGCGCTCTCAATACGATCTTCGATCGATATTTTTGGGTTGCATACTTTTCTCACGTCTCCTGAGTATACTTCATCGTAAAATGCGTTAGAACACGCATATTATAGCAACAAATGATGATTTATCAATTCACCACATACCTTCTATTTCCCCCTTTTCGATCAAGACTAATTCATCTTCCTCCACTTTTGGGATAGTGTCTGGTGGACTTATTGCAAGTGCTCGAGCAAGTGAAATGAGGACAGTTGATTCTGCCAAGCCTATTCTGAGTTTTCCTTGCAATCCTCTAATGACAAACTTGGCCTCTTGTCCCTGTGCACGAACCAGAAGACCTTTAATAGTGTCTACTTTGTATTTTTGAGATTTTGAACCTGTCGTGTTTGCCTAACATATCACAAAAAATCAATTCGATTTTAGCATATTAGACAAAAACTTAACAATAACCTAAACTTTCACTTACAATCTTTCTATAAACATTCAACACTTCTGTAGCTAAGAGTGGCTTGGGTTTTCTAGCAAAAGTTAAGGTACGTTGTTTCGATCTAGCCATTTGAGCGACATTTCCAAGATCCCCCTCAGATCTATATTTCTGCTTGATGAGAGCTATTCCATCAATTGGTAAGACATGAAATTGTAGAAAAATACATTGATTATTGGAAGAATAAACATAACTTACAAGGATTAGTACCAGAAGCTTCTCCAATAGCTTTTTCAAGAATAGAATCCCCTATTCCGAGTTCAACACAATCATATGCAGGAGCGACTGTGTTTGAAGCGAGATAGATAAGTACTGAAACATCCTTTGGTGTTGTTAGAAACACTTTCTGAAAAAGCTTTGTTAGGATATCCTGTATTTGGAGCCTACTCGATATTTTTTCAATTTCTATAAACGTGTCACACACAACAGAATATGGAATAGAGTCTCCTGCTTCCCAAGGAATATCATCCATATTTACTTCTAGAGAATCTATTTTTTCTGATTTATTCTTTGTTCCTTTAGATGGAGCCTTTAAAGAAGATAATTTTACGCTCTCTTTCTCGTCCTCAGAATCATTCATTACTTCATCTTCATCTTCATCTTCATCATCATCATCGTCCTCGTCACTTTTGGCACTATATTCCTCCGTCTTGATGGAGTCGTCGTCGTCGTCGTCCTCATCACCGTTATCATTCTCTAATGGTGTATTTCGTTCTTTCTCGTTAGGTTCGTTCGAATTTATTTTTTTCTTTTTATCTTCAATCGAGGAATTCATTTCCATCTCTATATTCACATTCTCCTGTACATTTTCCTTTTCATGGTCTCCCATTTCATCGTCAGTATCTACCAAGTCATCATCAATAATTTTACGTTTTTTCTTTGGAGAGATATCTGCTTCATTTTTCTTTGATGCTGTCGTTTTTGTTTTCTTCGCATCATTTAATTTAGTTTGCAAACTCTTTCTTTTTGGTTTACTTCCGCTAGATTGAGATGATTTAGTTCCTCGACCAAAAAACGACGTCAAACTTGATTGTCTGCTCATTTTATCGAACGCAATGATACTTTTTGCTCATTTATTTGCTCGTAAGGAACTTGATGGCGGTAAATTTTGTTAGTTAATCTCAAGATCTCGTAGTTTTAGTCCGATGTGTACTTTCCGTATATTCTATGTATAGATGTTCTACGTAGAAATAAGTTCCAAACCGAAATATAAAATTAGCGCGCGCCGTTGAAGCGTAGACATCTAAATAAACAGCACACCGTCAAGAACTTTTTTCTTCTTTTTAATTTCTGGTCAACAAAACAAAATGAAAGTTGAATAATTGCAAAATGGGATAGTAATGTATGCTTCGAGACATTTTTGTCACGAATTTGAGAAACCTCAATTATTGTCATAAATAAACTATAATACATTCTGTACAATGTTACCTATCTGACCTTAAATTATTTCAAACACATTGAATTTGAATTTGACAGCTTCATTGATATTACCACAGATGATTATAGTTAAAAGGCAAAGTCTACCTCGAAAACACGAAAGACATCTTCCCACTCTACGCATTTGCTGATCTTAAATCAGTATTTCGGGCATCTTTGGAGAGTTTGTTTAATTCTTTTTGTTATTAGGACCATAGAGAATCTACAATTTCATCGACAAGTTTTACATACAAACTTTCTTCACCCCTACACACATCCCTTCCATTTTGCATCAGAGAAACCATTCCCATCTATGAAAGAATCAGACAATTTTGCTGAAATATTTATTACTAATTCTTTATAGCATGAACCCTCTGTAACAAATTTTTTTGGAAAAAGCTTTTCAGCAGATTTACAAAGTCTGATACGAATTGTAATTTTCTTCCTATTTGCCTCAGTATCTTGTGATCTTAATTCGTCGAGTTTTTTTGTACATTTTTTCCATAATACAGTTGTTTCACTGATGCTTGCACCTTTTGATTTGCTTTCAAAACGGTTTCATTGACACTCGAACAATGTGTGCGGTGATAAGAGTGCACTCCTATCTTTACGACTAAATTGTAAGGCATCGAAATAAAAAATAAATATTGTTCCCTTGGTTCTATTTTATCCAATAATTTCGTGGTTCGATATTTTTGCTATCTCTGGAATTATTATCGCTCCAACGATGCGTAGTCTTTTCATGACAGGAATGATTAGACATACTTACAATTTCAGGAAATATATCAACTCCCTCTGTCCCTATCCCAATTGCTGTTTAAGAAATGAAGGTATTGGCATTGAGAAATAAAATGTAAGATCCATTATGTCATAAAAGATTATTGAGAAAATGTCCACGATAGACTCAAACTGATAATATAAGACTTACCATTCATATCGATGGCAAAGAAGATATTATGAAGAATGTTGACTTGTTCTTAATGAAGCTTTTGATTCACTTTAAGATCATAACGAACTTGATATCATAAAAGTTTAAAGTGCGTGTTTCTTATCGTGCTTGTCAGCGATTTAGATCAATCATTTTGAATTATCTACGTGCGGTATTTGTTGTAGTAAGTCCCAGAATTAAATATTAATTACTACAATGGATAGTCCCAAGCTTTTTATATTATTGTCTTGCTCTATAACTTGAGTGTGTATCGTTACTTCACGTCTATATAATTTATTCACACAATCTAATTTCAGCGATGTATCTCGCTAAATTGTTTATGAGTATATCATGTAAATGAGAGTTTTTAAATCCGTTCGAGAAAAAGTGCAATTATAAATCAATCGGAATACATTCCCATGAACACAATTTTCCTAAGTTACAAGTTCAATGAATTTTATAAAGGAGTAAACAAAAAACAATACCTTATCCGTCATGTTTCTTTGTTATCTTCTTCTTTTACTGTTTTCACATGTTTCTTCCGAACATCAAAGTATACTCTCTAATGTCAGATTTCTCCAGACTCCAGATTTTGAAGAATGCAAAGAAAACTTAGTCATGTCAGATCAAAATGACGATGGCGAGGTTAGTAGAGATGAGTGGGCAACCTTTATCTCCTTACAAATGAAGGGTAGAGTAGAATTTGCTTCATTTGAAGATCTGCCAATTTCTTATGTTTCAATTTTCACGTCAACGTCTTGTGAGTGCTTAGAAACACAAGAAAGCTGGTGTTGTCTTGCAGACAATGCACACATCGATTTACTTGGAATCAATAATGACCAGAGACAACTTCATTTTTTCAAAACATGTACGCTTGTTCAACAGATAATGTTTTTTGAAGAGGAAAATTTTGTCATGTGCAAAGATAACTTACAATTTGTTGATAATGATGGCGACGAAAAATTAAGTGGAAAGGAATGGGCAAATTTCATCAGTTTACAATCAAATGGGATCATAAGTGTGAATGAATTTAGAGACCTTCCTTTGGGATTGATTGGACTTTTTAACACCATATCATGCTACTGCCTCGATTCTGAAGGATTCGATAGCTCATGTTGTTTGAGAGATAATGCAAACATTAATTTGGACTTGATTGACAGCAACCAGCGTCAACCATACTTTTTTGAAATATGTGAAAAAACTAATCAAATTCTCGGTCTTCATCTTCAGACAACAACCCCCCCCACTATTGCACCTGAAGTTATCACTGCCTCTCCAAGTTCATTCGCACACAATTTTGAAACCTTCGCATTAAACTTTACTTACGGTATTGTGGTAGATGGTGCTTTCAGCGCTGAAGACATCCTTCTGGGAAACAACAATACAATAAGTAGAGATTTGATTCATGCAACCACAGAAATCGTGATCCAAATTCTCAATACGACTTATCCATGTGTCCCAAATATACCATTACACACAACGAATTCAAATGATTTTGAAAATGAAGTGGATAATTCTATTTTTTCTTCGACAAAAGCAAACCCTCATCTGCAATCAAAATCAAGAATGTCAACATTTCTTCAACCATCGTCAAAAGATGCAGTTAAAATTTCTCACTTGAGAAAATCGTTTCAGAATGAGATTTTTATCCCTATGGACGAATGTCGAGTTTATTACACTGACTTACTTCCGGTCAAAATTGTAGAAATAATAAATGATGAGTGCAATTCTGATTCATTTGGACCAACCGATGCTTGTATGCTAGTAAGATCAAAGTTGACAATCGTCATAAATAATGCGGTCGGACAGATTGAAGAAATAAAAAAGAATATTTCAAGGGGGCTCACTCTTTCTTTTATTGATGGATCTTTCTTTGATGCTTTACCTTGATAAAAATCTGGAATAGAGGAATCTATTTCTCTAGAGAGAGAAAGAAAGAATAATTTATTACTATTCATAAATACTTACCATAATTTATAAATGAACAATGTTCACCTCAATCTGAATATATATTGTTGTTGTTGTTGTATGTTATATTTATAGTGTCTAAATTAGCTTATATTGTATAATATGAAGACAAAGTTTGTCAAAATACTGCTGTGATCAAACAAAGATGATTAGTTCCGTATGTTGATTTTCCATACTTCAGTTCGGTCATTTACGTTACTTTAAGGAATCATCAACCTACGCACCCCATCCCAATATGCTGTACGCTCGCTACGGTATAATATCCACGCATCCGCGTAGAAAACATTAGAATATCTTTAATCGTTACTAAACATTATTATTATTATTATTAAAAAAAAAAATCAGCAATTCCACAAATATACCTTGTGAAGGAACACAAGCATGAACTTTTTGCGAAGTTACCATCATTTTGTTTCAAAACTTAGAACTCAGTGTCCACAAAAATCCGAGCATTTTACTTATTGCAAGAAATTAACCGAAAGAAATCTTCAACATTATTTCGTCACACGAAACCTATCTAGTAAACGAGCGCAGAGATGTAATGGCTTGTTCTTGAAATCAACTACAAGAAGCTCGAACAATTGTTGGTCTCATAACAAAACACAGCAGAATCGATTATCTAGTATGAATTCTGCAAACATATTTCGTATAGCTAGATTTCACACTGAAAATAAATCAGGAGCAGCCGTAGAGAGTCTAGATCTTTTGAAGGATCTTATTGCAAAAAGGAAGGAACGACAAAGTGTGGTAACGTTATATCAGAGAAGAGTCCGGCTTTCTAATGTTCAAACATATGAAGAAGCAAGGATCGAATCCAAAAATATTGATAACTCAACAAAAACAATTGAAATGACTGGGAAGCTAGCTTCACGATTTTGTGAAGTGTATTTGGCTTTACCACAATTCTCTGTTTCCTCTTCAGAAAGTTCGTCTGAAAGGATTAATATAATAAATGCGATAAATTGTGTATGCAAAATAGATGAAAATCGCATCGAATCTACAGTTCGTCAATATTTGGATCAAACTGATGCGAGGTCATCCTCAAAGGAGAATAAATTGTCTCCCAAATTGCTAAGAGAAATGAGAGATGCGTGTACACCAGTATACGAAGGATTCTTTCAATTAATTCTAACCGAAGCTGATTGGAAGATAGGGATGAAATTTATTGTTGAATTTAGAAAAGATCTAATCACTTGTTTAGATGCTTTAAGAATGCTAAATGAATCAAAAGAAAATGAAAGATGGAAGCAATTGAAACAAATGGATACAGATTTGAAGAGTTTGATCGCAGTTTGGTTTAGTGCTGGTCTTTTAGGTAAGTGTATTTTCTTTGCCACACTTTCTTTGGACAATGGACTTAAAAATGAAAAAAATTAATATTTCGCATATTTTTCAGATCTAAGAAGAATAACATATGAACACACATCAGCTGCTGTAATCGAAAAAATTGCAAAAAAGGAGGCAGTTCATCCCCTACAATCTCTCAATGATCTACGGAATCGTCTCGGGAAATCTAGGAGATGTTATGCTTTCTTTCACCCATCATTGCCTGATGAGCCCCTTGTATTTGTCCATATAGCTCTTCTCTCGGAGGTACCTAATTCAATGAATATTATATCATCACGTGAAAATAATAAATTGAAATTAGAGGATAAGTCGTCAACGGCTATATTTTACAGGTAAGATTTTTAGCATTTTTCTAGACAATTGGAGAGTGAAATTTGATCAATCTTATCACATATGCTATGCTTTTTTTCTCATCTAACAGTATAACAGCTACACAGAAAGGTTTAAGCGGTGTTGACCTAGGAAATCTCTTAATCAAAAGAGTAGTTGAAACCCTCTCCAAAGAATTTGTATCCTTAACAACATTTGCAACCTTGTCGCCAATTCCCAGGTTTAGAAAGTGGTTAGAAGAAAAAATTTCAAAGCCATATTCACCTTCAATTTTGACAAAAGAAGAGCAACTGGAATTATCTTCTATTTTTCGATGTCATAATAAAGATGCTACAAACAAATTCTTGTCTGCTTTGAATAGTAATGATAAGACTGAAGAAGAGATATGGTACAATGATGCCGATCTCCAAAAAGCTTTCAAGCCAATTTTGATGCGACTTGCTGCATATTATCTTCTTTATGAAAAATATCGTGGTTTACCCATGGACGGAGTGGCTAAGTTTCACCTTCGTAATGGTGCTGAATTATACAGATTAAATTGGATGGCGGATATGTCTCGTAAAGGTTTTCAAAACAGTTTAGGAATTATGGTCAATTATCGATATTGTTTGGATGACATTGAAGAAAATCAAGGTTACTATGAACGTGAGGGTCGTATCAAAGTTAAGCAAGGTGTTTTGGAATGGATTCATAACGAATCCCATATAAATTATGCAAAGACTCATGCTAAACTTTAGGAACCTTTTCATCTAATAATATGGGCAGGACGAGGAAGGCAAACAGGATAATAGAGTATTCTTCACCTTTTTACAAAAATTTGGCTGAGATGCTTTTGAGCAAAATACAAATTAGATTTGGGGTTCGCATTTTTAGAGGCATTTTCTCTCCATCTGCTGTTTTCGAATTCTATTTTTCTTAAAACCATGACTCTATAAGAGCTAGATTTAACATCATGACCACGTCAGAAGAATAATATTGAACAATCAAAGGATGGCCTTTGATAAGAGAATCAAGCCAACCAAAATGTTGGTGGCTTCATTGTTCATATTGGACTCGCTTATTAAATTCTGGTGTTGTCATGATGCATAATCACAGAAAGGTATATAATTCATCATCAAAACAAAAACATATCCGGAAATTATTTTCAACGCATTAGAATTCTATTTTACGTCAAGATTTGTTTTCCTTTTAATGAGTACAGGTCGTGGATTCGGAAATATGCAGTCCATCGTCAATTTGTATGTAGCCGAAACCATAATCTTCTGTAGAAACTCGAATTTATTTTATGTTTAAGGCATTTATATATGTATTCAATCGATGCATTGTTTTTGAATAATTTAGCAAAAGTAAGGCTAAGTAACGGTGGATAGTAAATCAAATTTGTGTCGCTTACGTACTTGATTTTCAATTATTCGAGTAAATTCTACTAAGAAATAGTGAATCATGAAATATTGAATGGCCTAACATATTTGTCAAAGATGATGGGATTTGTGAACGTAATTTCATTTTTTACTTCCGAAAGAATCTCGGAACAGAGATTGAAGCAGGGTCGATTGAGGGAGAGTATCCTACATTAATCTTGGTTACTTACCTGTTTGAGTTTATAATTGTAGATAAAGCAAGAGTGAGCCAGTCAAAATCTGTAGAATAACAAAAAATATAGATGTCGGTGCATTTTCGATTTAAATGTTTCATGACGTGTTCCAATGTTTGTTTGTTTGTTTCTGAAATGTTTACGTTACTTAGTTCTCTACGGAGATGATAGGCTAATCTACAATAAGGAGTACTATTAAGTAAATAGGTATAAACATATATATATGGCTTCTTAGGACGTAAAGAGGCCATGCCCAGACAATTTCCAGGCTATAATATTTTCTTTCTGTTTCTTTCAGCTGTATGTAGATTTAATACCTGAATTTTATGAATTTGCATTTGCTAACAAATGTTGATAGATTGTTGATTGAATAAACTTATACCAACTTACGTATGTAAGGATACCAGATAATTGTTAAATGATCTTTTCTTTTGTCGTCATGAGAAAATACAGAGTTCTTTTTTAAGATTTATCCGAATTCTATCACGATCCTGTATAATTCTGTACAAGAGCAAGTGTATGAGCATCGTTGAAAACTTAATATTCTCTACTTGGCCATCCGATTGTGGCTTAAGGATCCTGTTACATTATTGTTTTTTAATTTCAAATTTGAAGAATGTCTCTTTCAGTTACTCAAAGACGAAGAAATGATTTCATTATGGATGATCCGGCAGAGGAAAGTCAAGATGATGTTCATATCGAGATGGAACAAGACCTCTCTAAAGGTAATTCTAGGAATCATAATCTACTACCTGATCCGCCAACTGCGCTTCGAGAGCACGTTCATTCTAGCTTGCTTCTACAAGAACATCAAGAATCACAGATATATTTCGACACTGCTCCCTCAAAACCTGAAATTTTGGCGTTCGAGGATTTAGATTATGATGAAAATGACGAAAATCAACAATCTTGTCCACTTCACACTATTGATAACCAGATCTTCTCAAGTAAAGATGCTCTTTCTAACAGTGAACGTAAATCGAGTGGCAAATCTCTCCATTTCAAAGATGGAAAGAACTTCGATGCGTACCTTCCTAAGTACATATCAGCTAATGGAGGTTGCCCAAGTTTCCCTATTGCAAGCGGAAGTTTTGACTTAAACCCATCAAAAAAATCGCTGTTTGATGATGATAATCTGCCAGTTGTTTGCAATAAAGATGATTTACGTAATGAAGACCATGATATTGAGCGTCTTAGCTCAGGGAACACGTTCACCACAACGGAATCGACACTGTCACTCATTGAACAAGAACCGAGCGATGAAACATTACCTACCTTTGAATGCGAAACCTTGCCGTTAGGTCAGAACAATGAGATTTTGGCTGCAACGTCGATATCAGCAAGAAATATGGTCAAGAAGAAATCAAGGAACGTTCGATTTACCACAATTTCTATAAGAGGTTATAATCGCATTCTTGGAGACAATCCGTCGTGCTCAAGGGGTCCGAGCATGTCTATAGGATGGACTTATGTCGCTGAATTTGATTGCATTTCAGTTGATAAATATGAAGCTATTCGTCGGGACTCACGAGTTAAGGAGAAAAATGAAATGGCGCTTACACGTTCTGAACGCGATACTCTTTTGAAAGAAGCTGGATATTCTCGTTCGGAATTGGCATACGCTGTTAGGCAAAACGTCAAGATAAAAAAGCAACGGAGAACGACGGTGAATAATTTACAGTATCATAAACTTGAAGAAAAGACTGAGTCTTTTATTCGAAAGTTGAAAAAACTAGTCGGAAAAGTGTCTAGAAAGAAAAAATAATTTAACGCTGTGAATTTTCCACTTGTATTCATAATTCAAACGATGTTATTATTTATGCCTTAGACGTCTATTGTAAGATTTGTCAATGAAATGCTCAAATTTTGATATTATTTCCGCCGCGCTGTATCGATTGTCTGGATTAGGGTCGTAGACATTATTAAGTACAGATACAAGTGCTTTATCCTCGTCGCCTTGTATAGCTTCATCTAAAACAACAGGTTTTTCTCCTGCACTAACTTTCTTTTTTGCATATCCTGGTTTTTTGTAAACTGGATTTCTTCCCATTAGTATGCCATACAAAACATGACCAACGCTGTATATATCTACTTTTTCGGTCAAACTAGATTTTGAATACTCTTCCGGAGATCGAAAATTTCCTAATTTAGAATGACACAAACAAATCTAGCATTATTTTCTAACTGCAGTATTTTGGGAATCAATAAGAAATGTTTGCTTACCTGGTGCAGATGGAATTTTTACAGGACATGACTTCTTTGAAGTGATGTTATGAGCCAAAAACCTGCATCTATTGAAATCATTAATCTTCACTTTTCCTTCTATTTCATCTATGAGAAATTGTTTTGCTTGGATATCTGCATGAACTATAGGTGTTTCTGTGGATTTTATTTGATGCAACGCCTCAAGTCCTCGTAGTACTTCAAGAGCCAGAATGAGTCTGTCTTTAGGATTGTCACGAGAAAATAAGGAGCTAACTCCATTATTTTCCCGTTTATAGATTTCAGTGTCACTAGCAGTAGGCTGAAAAATTAATTCATCCAATCCTCTCCCTACAAATTCTGTAAGAACAGAATTGCCACAAAATCCATACATTGACACAACATTTGGATGAGATGTGAAACGCTCCATAACGACAGCATCTCTCCTGTGACGGTCGAAGTTTCTTGGAGTAACTTCATGCTCCATCTTCATCATTTTAAGTACAGCTTTTGCATCATTCTCCTGATACTTAACCTTCCAAACATTTCTCCATAATCCACTACCCACATAGTGTGAATATTCGCCTATATTATGTGGAATATTAACAAAACCATGATTTTCAGCGTTTAAGTCTGGTAATTTAGGACCATATTTTGTCATACCCAAATCAACTTTAAGGTCATATTCGTGCAATAAATTGCAGTTAGGGAAGCTTAAAGTCTGCCATTCTGAATAAACACAGTCTTTTGGAATAGTTTCCACGCTAGGTCTTTTTATTCTAGGTCTTGTACCCGATCCCAAAGCCTTCATGGCAGCATTTTGTCGTCGCCTCATAATTTCAGAAATTTCTTCTTCTGTCAAGTCAGGCATTTTCGATTTAAGGTATTTCTGAAATTTAGAATGGGAAGCATTTGTTATATAATAGTCGTCATCTAAATTTCGCAAGTGACGAAGGAACACAAAGTATCTAAGTTGGGCCAAAATCCAGATAGCAATTGCTGCTTTTAGGAAATTATTTATTGAAAAGAAGTGCGGATATTGATTGCATCGGTGTTGCGAAATGTAGCTGATCTGTTTTTTACGAGAGAGCTTTCGATTTTGACCTTTCAAGAGAGATCTTTTAAGCTCACTTTGTTTCGTAAATAATTGATTGTTTTCATTGAAAGCATCAGGTGAAGACTTAAAATTTCTTTTATGCAGTTCTGAGCTACTTGACATTATTGATTGCGAAGAATAAATTTTTCTTGCTGTAAAGGAGCTTTTTTTATCACGGCATCTGTACATCTTAATCTCATCGGTTTTGCTGTTTAACTCGCCTGATCTTAAAAATCCCTCAACAGTTATAGAACTTTCTTCCTCACTGGATTCTTCAGACGCCGTCCACTGAACTTCACTACTGCAGTTTGACCAGCTGCTATCGTCGCTGTCGTCACTTTCTTCGCAGTAATTGTTCCTGGAGTTGCTTATATCAACCTTGGCATTGTTGCCCATTTTCAAAAACCAGCTATTTTGATGGCCAAGGAAGAAAAGTTCACAAAATCTGTCGAATAAGTAGGGGGGGGGCGCTGAGTGTTTTTTATCCAAGAGCAGAAGAATGCTTGCACGATTTGCTTACGTAGTAATATCCTAACCAATTAAAAAAATGATCGGGCCCATCTTGCCCTCTCTCAAAATGATTCCCATGCTTATTTATGTGCTATTGTCGAGTACAGTATTTTGATACATAGTACTACTCAGCAGGACAAGTTACAATGCTTTAGAATTGTTCGTCTAAATTAATAAATACCTAATTAATACCCGTACGGTACCAACAGTTCATACGTTAAGAGCTTATTTGATTCCAGGTGTGGATTAAAGATTCAACTTCAAATGGACCAAAATTATTAAAAGAATTTAGACACATTGACACAAAATGAATTGAAAAAAGCTAAAACCCATGAATCAAATATCCAACTCTAACCTACTCCTCCTTCTATGTGGTCTCTTATGTGCATCAAATACTAAATCATATCCGACCATAATTTGCACACCTTCAAGATGTAGCTCGCAAAAACCTCCTAGGATTTCCACTTCATTAAATCATGTTGCTTTATCAGAAAACTCATCCTTCACAAGAGGATTAAGCAGTGTAAATCCTCCTGCAGAAAATCACTATGAAACAAAGAAAAAAGGACCTAGTTCTTTCCATATAAAAGCTCGTGGTTATAACAGCTCGAAAAGGAGCCATAATACATCTCAAAACTATGATAAGTGGTTGGGGTGGCTTGGGCACAAATGTGACGAGATACCGATTGGTGATCTCCCGACTCATGTTTTGAAAGATTTCCCGCCTGCAATGAATCTATATGCCAAGGAAAGATCTAGATTTGGGGCTGAAAATGCAGAATCATTATTGCAACGAATCCTTGAAGAATCAGCTGCAGGAAATGTGGCAGTCGAAGGTACAATATCAACGGCTACTTTCAATATTGCGATAGATGCATGGGCCAAAAGTGGTGTAAAAGAAGCTGGAGAGCATGCAGAAAGAATTTTTATGTGGATGAATGAAGTGTGGAAAGATGGAAAACAAAGTAAAATTAAGCAAGATACGATAAGCTTCACTTCTGTAATTGATGCTTGGGCAAACAGCAATACGAAAGGATCAGCCAAGAAAGCGTGTGCGATTTTAGATCTAATGGAGAAGATGAGCAAAATATCATCTTCTCAAAGTTCTGAAATAGATTACAACGTTGTAATTGTTCCACGTCCTAATCGGGTTACATATAATATCTGCTTATCTGCATTGGCAAGAAGTCGTGAGAGAAATTCTGCCATCAAAGCAGAAAAGTTAGTTGAACGTATGGAACAACAGTACAAAGAAAGTAATAATGATCTTTCAATCAAACCGGATGTAGTTAGCTATCAATCTTTGATATTTGCCTGGTCCAACTCCCGAGAATGGGGTGCACCTCAACGTGCTGAAGAAATCTTGAAATATTTGGATGACTTGCATAAAGCAGGTGATGAGTCTTTGCGACCAAATGCATATTGTTTTGCAGCAGCTATAAATGCTTGGAGTAAAAGCGTAGAAAAAGACAAAGTAAAGCGTGCTTGGAATATATTGAAATATATGCAGGAACTCCACAAATCAGGAGATATTGACGAAGGTCCGAATGTGTTCATATATACTTCTGTTTTAAATACTGCTTGTTATCCATGCATTAAAGGGAATGAAGAAGAAGTACAGGAAGCTAAAAAAGAAGCCTTTGAAGTCGCATTATCAGTTTACGAAGAAATTCTAGAATCTGAGCATGTTCGTCCAAACCATGTGACATATGGTGCATTTCTGAATGCCTGTCATAGATTGTTAGCAAAAAAAGATGAGCGCCGAAATACCATCATAAAGAAAACATTTAGACAGGCTATATTGCATGGACAAGTTGGAACTGTGGTATTGCAGAAGCTTCTATTGGCAGCTGGCCAGAGCGAGTTCAAGCGGTTGGTTTTTTGCGAGGTTCAAATAGAACGCAAAGGAAATATTGTGGTACCAGAAAGTAATAACATAAATATGGAGGCATTAGGCAAACAATTGCCATATGAATGGTCAAAGAATGTAAAAGGAGAGAAAAGATCAGAAACTCCTATACATTGTAGTGGCAAATCTAAATTGAATAGATATAGTACACCTTTGAATAGAAGAGGGATAAATGTTCTCAACATGAGAGGAAAGAGCGGCTACTACAGTAAATAAGGATTAAAAGCGTATATTTTGCAACACATTTTTTAAGATATAGTAAATTTACTGATTCCCTCATGAAAATATTGCTCTACTTACTTACTTTACAATCAACACAACATGGTAGCTCAAAACAACAAATTGCTACCAATATTAGTAAAGGGAATTCGTGAAAGCAATAGTAGAATGTGAAAAATATAATACTTTCATTTGAATGGACTTTTTCTTTTGCGCGTTGACTGCCTTGAAGGTTTAGGTTTTTCCGCTTTTGGATCTCTTTTGCTTTTGGCTCTCGATGTTAATACTTCTGTTATTTTTTCTTCCTTTTTCTCCGCATTCTTTTTTGATTCTTTTGGTGGTTCTTGATCCTTTTTTAATGTAAGTGACCCCTTTGTTTCTTTTGGTTCTTCCTCAAATTTAGATTTTTCATTTTGGTCTATTTCTTTAGATACCTTCTTCTTTGTTGATGATGTTTGATGAACAGAAGTATCTTTTCTTGTCGCATTGTCAATTAAACCTGGATCATTCTTCTTTTCTTTATCATGAGTTGTTGTTTCTTCATTCGATGATGAAATATCAGTTTTGCTCTTGGTCGATAGCGGGTCGTCGCTGTTTTGAATTACGATATTGTCTGTATTTATTTCTGTGCTCTCTTCTTTAGGTTCTAGATGACTTTCTTTGACCTCATCTTTCGCTTTTTTTTCATTAGACATTAATTCACTTTCGTTTGGAGGTGAGCTTTTGATTTCATCTTTCTTGTTTTCCTTAATTGTATCCTCTTCTTCGATGTTTGGATTTGTTTCCATTTTTGCTTGGACTGATTCTTCAGTCTTTTCTTCATTTTTGCTTAATTTGTCATTCAAAGAATTATCACGACCTTTTTCTTCACTTTCAATGTGAGCTGAGTTTTTTTCATTTTCTATAGAATCGCTGGATTCTTTTGCTTCAATTTTGATCATATCTTTCATTTCGGAGTCAGATTGGACTAATTCTTTAATCTTTTTGCTTTGATCATATGATTCACTCATCTCATCTTTGTTTTCTTTTTCTGCAGTTGGCATTTGAGCTGACTTGTTGGTTTCATCATGAGGGTTGCTGGATGCATTTCTTGTATCCTCGTCTTTATGCTTCTCTTCACTTTCTTTTTTGTCAGCATCTTCATCAGGTTTAGTTTGTTGCTTACAACTGTGATCTTTAGCTTCACTTTCTACCTTTGAAGATGAATCATCAGTGTCATTAAGAGTTTTAATTGATTCTTTATTTTTCTCTTCCCCAATGTTCTTCTCTACTATTGATGTTGATTGCAAATCTATTTCCATTGGGACGGGCCTATCCTTTTCTTCCTGAGTACTAGATGATACAACGATTATTTCGCCTTTAGAGTTTGAATCAGTTGTTTCTTTTTTTGTCGATATGTCTTCTTGTGCAACTATTTGAGATTTTGTGTCTGATATTGAATCAAGCATCGATACTGATAAGGATTTTGCGACGAGATCTTTTTTATCTTTTGTTGCAGACTTTGCGGTTGTAGATGTAGACATTTCTGTTTGTGTATCAGTGGATGTGTTAGCCTTAACATTGGGAATGGTGCATTCAGGTACAGAAATTTTAGAATCCAGTAAATTAGGAGTCTTTTCATTGCCTTTACCAGGAGAGACGTTTTTACTTGGATCTGAAGTACTTAATTTCATAACAGGTTCTGCACTTGTATTTTTGTCGCTCTTATCAATAATATTATTTGTATTGGGGTCTCTATTTTTATCAACGTGTCTTTTGTCATCGTCTAGTAGAGCAGCATTTTTGGTCAAAATTGACTGTTTTGAACCCTGTTTTGTAACTTGGACAGGATTGCGTTTTCGACGGACATACCTGGATAGGTATTTTGGGCGTTTTGTGAAGCCATATTGAATCTCCTCTCTTTGAGATTGAGAATGTTTCATTCGAGGAGCAGAACATGAGCTACTGAACCAGCGATCATCAGAAGGCATTTTCCTCTTCACATTAGAGCCACCACTATTTGAACTTATTCCCATGTGATTGATATGCCCAACTCCTCCCATCAGTTGTAACTCATTGCCTTTCATGGCTACACCACCCATGCCACTCATATCCCCTCCCACGCCCATCGAATTCCCGCCCATAAGAGGACCATTGTTTGGCAATTTGTAATCAATAAAGGTATCCCAACCCTTAAAAATGTTACCGTGGGCATTGGTATCATCAAAATATGCTTCTTCCCCCCTATGTAAATGGCGTTGCATTTCACTGACTAAAGAGGATGCTTGATTGTAACTATCCAAAAGTTCCTCGTAAACAAAAACAGATCCTATTTTCTCCTTCCTTTTCTCCTTTTTGCTATTCTTAAACAGATCTTCTCGACTTTGGACAAAGTCGTTATGAGCTTGTGTTCGAGCATATAGATCTTTTTCCCATTCATTACACAATTCTAATTGATTCTCCCTTTGCCAATCAATAGAATCTTGCTCAGGATCCTTCTGAGATTCTTCACTGCTTTTGCACTTGTTTCCATTTTTTTGTTGTTTCACTGCTTCTGATTCTAGTTTACGACGAATTATGAGAGGGAGAGTTACTCCAGATGGACGGTAAAAATAGTCCGCCATTTTCGGAGCTTTTTAGTGTCAAACTTTCCAATCAATACTTTCACAATTTTTATGTAATTTCTTTTTTTCAATTTTTTAATAAAATACGTCAGCAAGTCTGTACGGTAACCTTTTAAGGAGTGCTCATATTCTTCAGATTTTTTATGACACTTCGTTAGGTGACAATATTTGTTGTTTGTTGGGTAAATAAAGAGATTCAATAATATGAGGAGAGCATTCAGAAATGAAATTTACATGATGCACCTTCAATGCATGCGTTTTCGTTCTTTCGTTCTTTTAAGCAACAATTTATTTCCCAGATTACTGGAAGCCAATTTCATTAACTGAAACAACAAAGAAGGAAATGACTATAAGTTACTATTTGTATTGAATTGTGCTTCTTTAGTGTTTCTTTCATCATTTTAGATGATAATTAAGAATATAAGGGGGGGACTTCCGAACTTATCTATTGAGAGCTTCTTGCAACAATAAAATCTTAATCTAAAGCAAAGTGTTCCCTAAGAATTTTTCGTATCATGGTTTTTCCGCGTATGATATCTCCATGTGCCGGGACAATAGTTTGTACATCAAGTTTGTCGCAAATGAAAGAGGTCAGATCTCGGAATGGCTCTTTTTCGACCAAAAGTTTCAAGTATATGGGACGGTATATTTTATCCATACCAAACTTCCACAGTCTGAAGAAAGAGATAAAGATAATTAGTTTGATATTTTAATGTAAAATTTGAGTCACAATAAAAAGTGTGCATTGCTTACCTAGAACTGAATGGAATACGACCCACGTCTGGTGCCAATGTCCATACTCCAAAATCCCTTTCTTCGCTGTCTTCGCTTGAAGAAGCCTTGTTAACGTAATCTGCGTTCGTTTTTCCATCAAGACGAGGATAATTCCAGTATGCATCTGTTACAAGTAAACTTTTTGAAGGAGCATGATAAAACAGTACTTCGCTGAAAAAAGGTGTTCTTAGAATAGGAAGACGTTCACAATCTATATGAATTGGTTGTAACTCAGTCCAATCCCACATACCATCAAGTGCTATTGTCGTTTTTTCTTCAAAATCATACCCAGGTGGACGGCAACCAAAGGGAATCTCACTAGTCCACCTGACCTGTGGTTCCTTCTCCATGATACCAGGACAACCCCAAACATACGCATCTTCGTAATATTCACTCCATTGTTTTGCATATTTGACATGCTCATAATTTGGACTAACAACATGCTTCACAGTTCCTAATTTATCCAAAGCATCAATGAGAGGTTCATCTAGAAAGACTGGGGAGTGGATAAATAAATCAGGCTTCTCATTTTTCTTTAGTGAAGACTGCAATTGTACAACAGTCATCTTGCCTCCTACGTCAATATCGTTCCATATAAAAGGTCTGTCAGCTGTATAAACTCCTGGAATAGATGCTGGTGTAAGAACGGTACCAAGTCTATTAGACCATCCAACAGAGGAGTATGATCCCATACCTAAAGATGAGTCTGATAGTGTTTCCTCTGATTTTGCGAGGGCAGGATCTATGGATTTAGCTTTGTTGATGAGAGCTCTTCTAGACTCTGACAACGGCAGAGATGGAGATTTAGAGGATGAGGATGATTGCATTGTAAGCACTAAGCTACTCTCAGCAGCTTCAAACACCAAACATGCCAACGCTATGAATATTGTTCTAAGCTTCATGGTGAAGAATTCAGCTTGTTAGACCTTATGTTCTGAAGAATATGAAGCGATATTTTTTTATGAATGATGTCATGCTTTTACTCCCTTTTTCCACGCTACATTTTTGGTTTATGTACTTCGTCACCAATCTCACGTATTTTTTTAATGTTCTTTGATAAAGAGTTTCATTTGAATTTGCAAACCTTATTACATTTTTACGGTACACATAAAATAAGCTTGAGCCATCATCCAAAAACAAGTAATGCTGATATTCAATCTAAAACTGCATATAAAAAATATAATTTTCAATTTGATTAGTGGAGAACTCTTTTACTTCATGAGTTTAGTTGTAAAGAACGGGTTTTGAAGTTGTTGTTGTGAAACGACATCGATGCTGCTTAAACTACTATAGTACTCTCTAGAGAATCGATGTAAAATATTTATTTTCACAGAATCCCAGTGCCTGAGATGTAATCCAAGAACTGTAATAGTTTAGCACCATGGAAATAAAACATAATACTGCAAGATTGAATATTCTATTATCGGTTTTCAGCTGTACAGAGAAAAACTCTCTGGTGAAGCATATAAAAATCATTCAAATCATGTATTACTGCGAATAGGTCTATCAAGTCCAATCGCAATTCCTTCTTCGGCAGCTATGAGTTCATGATCCAATTGATTTGAACTAATAGGAGTAATGATAGTAGGAGGGTCAGCAAGATCAGTTCTGCACACAGGACAAGTGCGAGAGTGCTGCAGCCATTCTTGACAACATTTTCTGTGGAAAACGTGCTTGCAATCAGTCATAACAATAGCATCATCAGCCTGAAATTCTTCCATACATATCTGTGCAGACATGCGAAAGGATGGAGAAGTGAGTAAAAAATTCACAAAATGCGCAACAAAGTTAAACTGTATCAATAACCAACTTACGCAACATTCAGTTTCGTTGCTCTCTTCATATTGTATGACCTTAAGCAAGTCGATCGTCCCATCTGGTGCACCTCTATTAGAACTTGGAAATACGTTCCCCCATGCTGGCATATCGCTAGTGGGTGCATACCCATTTCTTGTCAATATAACAATAACACAAATAAAAGGAAGAACATAACCGAATAAAATCGTGAACCAAACACCCAATGATAGCGAAATAAATACGGCTGCTGTTTGATAAAGTTCAGGGGCCGTTCTTGGGCAGGTTGAATCAGGAGAGAAAAACACACTTTGCATTCCTAGTCGAAGAACCATTATTGCATATACGATCTGATTTTTTTTAAATTTTTGGAGGTCTTACATGAGTGCGACAGTCGAAATTATTATGCATCAAGTAAAAATCTAAAGAAAAAGGAGTACTCACATAACATAAATTGTACACAAGAACACGGGGTGGATAACTGCGATGAGCTCTGGAGTCCCAACGGAACACGTAGAGCATGATATCTGATCGAAATAGATCGAGAATTAGTTGCATTGTAGCTAGCCAAAAATACATCTTCAGTTTTACATCACAAGGCTGTCAAGAAAGTTTGAACAAAGCGTTAAGAAGGTTCAGAAACCATCAATATTTTTCAAATAATGTTGTTCACTGGAAAGTGATCTCTCCTACTTACATGATCTATTGACATCACAAATGCGCTTGTAAAGACAACCCAGCAAACTAGAATGCAAAATAGCAGAATAGAGAAAAAGAGCGTTACTAATGTGAGCAACATTTGAAACCTTTGGTTTATCCGTATCCAGCGAGTTCTTGCTTGCCCGTTACGATCAATTCCAACATTCTCAGTAGAATTATTGATGGAGTCGTTATTGCTTGTATTCGTATTATCACTTATGGCCTCTTCGCTATCCATGTTGTCGTTGATTCTATCATCTTCGTTTTGATTAACAGGGGCGTTACTACTCCCAGAAACCACGACGAGATTTGTTGTTGGAGTTGTAACTGTAGGACTATTATCCTCGGTGTGGTTGATACAAGATTCGATAGTGTCATTTTCACAGAAATTATTTCCAACATTATTATGGGTATCTTCCAAATTTTTTGATTCATCATATTCTTTCTTGCTGTGAGAACCCATGCTTTTGTTAAGCCCCGATTGGCTCATTGTTGAATGAGGAGCCAAAATATTGTCATCCGGAGCAGATTTCGCAGTAGAGTCAGAAGAATTGCAAGTATTGCTACCTTTCAAGCTAGCTAAAGATTCTACTGTATCCTTTCCATCTACGATGGAATTCTCGGAATAAATATTTTCAGTTTGCTCTTCTCTACGATCGCGTGATTGGGTACTACAGTTCTGGACTAATTTATCAAGGCCCTTATCTTGTAAACTTCCATTCAAGTCCTTTACGTTTTCGTTTTCGTTTTCGTTTTCGTTTTCGTTTTGATTCTGAGCCGCAACATGGTTATCCTGTATTAAAGATGCTTCAGTTTCTTCTGTAAGGAGATCATCCGATGCATTCAAATCAGGCATGATTGGCAATGTACAACTTGTGTTCTCAAGAAAATGTTATTCTAGAATTTGAGTTGAAAGTCTACGGAACGTAGAAAATCAACCATGCAAACGATTCTTACCAACTGCGGAAATATTTAGGGCTTTGAATGTGAAATACTCGTTCATGTAAGTTTTGTACGAAATTTTGTTACGGTACTGAAAACTTCTCTCCGATTTTTTATTTAAAGGGAATTAAAACAGACCGAAAGATGATCAGCAAGATTTTTAAAGTACATACTACCTTTATTTAATTTTGTCAGTCATTTAGGCTCATTCTTTATGTCCTTCCTCAGCTCTATGTAAGTACAAACAGTGCGCATATTTATTTTTCTGAACATTCCAGCCAATCACACCAGTATAAAACAAAAATAAACACTGAAACAAAAAAAGTCTCTGAAACAAAAAAAAATAGACATCTATCATGAGGTTTCTTTGTAACTTTGTTTCTTTTCACTTTCTTTCGAAGTTCTTTCATTGCCCTAGAAACCTCTCATTCTCTGTCTCGCATCCTCCGATACTGGAACCCTTTTTGCTGCACACCTCCTTACCGTCATTGGGTCGTAAGTGTCGTTTTGAAATGATTTTCGCAGTGATTCTATCGCCTGTTTTTTAGCTTTAGGACCACATTTAACCTCTGTCTGACTCGTCACTTTCAAATTCATCCTTGTGGTGGATTGTTTTATCTTAAGTGACACTGCTCTATTTGAATCCTCATTCCCAAGAGAATCAACTATCGAATCCTTACAGAATTTTTTTCTTTTTCTAAATTGCCGCAAAAGACCAAGAACCACTTTAGGTAGCGCCTTCAAATATTGGGATGATGTAAAACCCGTTGATTTTTTTCTTGATTACTCTCGCTGAAACGAAGCAATGTACTGTTGCTTCCCAATTTTCCCAGTACAGCAAGTTTTGAAAAATGAAGATGTACTGATAAATACTTGTTAAAGTTACAACTAACCGTACATAAGAAATACGAGTCCCGAATCTGAAACACAAAAGTTGAGACAATACATGAACTTCTTACAATATATAATATGATTTTTTGTTTATCTTAAATTGAGCATGCGCATTGATTGATTGCAGATGTCGGGTGGTTTTAATTTATGTAGAAGTTCACTTCATGAAAATAGGAACTCCTGAAGCTGCACTCGCCAAACTTATACCCAAACACATTAAAGAGGTTGTTCCGACTATATTTGCGATAAAAACAATCAAACCAATCGCCACACCTTTAGAGCAATTCGTTTTGCGCTGCATAAAAGCAATAGCCTTATCAAAATAAGTAGCTACATAAGCAGAGAGTGCAAGTCTAAGTGGGCGAATGACATTGTTAAAAACATAAAATCCTGCATATACCGCAAGGAATTTTTTCCATTGGCCTGGCGCAAGTGGACTCAGTTGAGTCTATGGACGGATGTATATAATGAGTATTTCTTTCATGCATTGCAAAAGATCAAAATCAGTATTTTCAATTAATAACGTATGTTTTGTACGAACTCACCGTTTTGCAAAATCCATACCACGCCAAAGTGACTGTCACGCAGTATGACATATTTGAAACAAATCCATAAGATAATAAGACAGAAAGGCCCATTTTCCCTAATTTTTGTTTGAAAGTTAAGTTGTCATCCTCTTTCTTTTGAAAGAGCCCTTTCGCCCATTGACTTATTTTAAATAATGTCGATTTTGGAGCTTCATTGATGATATCGTCAGATTCGCTACTCGAGGCATCAGTACTATGAGTGGAAAGTTTAAGCTGACTCAATGATCGGGTAACTTTATGCATTATTATTGGACTTCTCGTGTTAGATGTAGTGTGTAATGCTGGAGTAGTTGTGAATGGAATTTGCATTCGATCTTGTACATTTTTCAGATGAAAATTGTGAGAAATTCTTGTTTGGGTTGCAAATGCTGCAGCTCTCAACGCAAAAATTTCTGATAAAATCAATAGACCAGCGGCCAATGACACAAATTTGTTTTGAAACATGATTGACTTGATCAACTTATTTGTCACTGCTGTCTATTTGTTAGATATAAATTATTGACTTATTGAGAATTGACTGCTGCTGCTGCTGTCAATGATTTCGAACGTACGAACGTGTTCGGAAAAAACACATTTGTTGAACTTTTAATATGAATATAGAACGGTTAATATTTAACGACTGGCAGTTATTAAATTCATTCGACTCAAATTTAGTGAGCAGTAGTTTTCTCAACCAAATTCAATCAATCAAAAGATTTTATTTTAAAACATGTAGATTATACACGTGTGTATAATACATGCACCCTTGAAAAAAGGATTTGTTAATTATTTAAATATACTCCAGTTGGGCAGGCACCG
>Ga0209092_10000922_pt1 | contig 29744 bp, 13 predicted proteins | sample FraStrMetagenome_FD_187446 | JGI IMG/M metagenome (GOLD analysis project Ga0209092, IMG submission 187446) | Marine eukaryotic phytoplankton communities from Arctic Ocean - Fram Strait ARC3M Metagenome (SPAdes) (version 2) | ecosystem: Environmental > Aquatic > Marine > Oceanic | place: Fram...
TGGTTCTTGCATGCCTACCATGAGTCGTGAGTCTATCCAGATGACCGATGAAACTAAGGCATACATCAAGAAGCGGTATCAAGACTCTTTTGCGGAGTTGCAGGCTATGGCCGATAGACAACGTGGTGTTACTAGTAGCATCTTAGAGTTCATTAAAGATGACAGCAAGTTTATTATGACTCTTGACGGCACTGACGTTGATATTGACTTGAGGTTTGGTGGATACGGGCAGACTGCTAGTGTCAAGAGAGAGGCTACAGCTCTTGAAGGATTCGAAGGTGTTGAACGTCACATGCTTCGCTCTTACGCCCAGTCTATTTGTGAAGTTACTGCCCAGTATACTAAGAAGTACAACGGAAGCGGAAGCACATGGCGTAATGCTAAGTCAGCTGACAGCTCTCGGTACCACCAGTTTGTTGTAGACAGTAAGAATCGTAACTACAGCGACGGCAACCCACTGTTTATCCGGTGGAAGGCTGAAGATAAGTTGACGCCTGCTGACAAGGAAGTCATGGAAGAAATGCTTAAGGAGGAAACAGACTACACGTCTATCCACCTTATTCAACGCAGAACTGACTTAGCTGTTGGCCCTTATGTTAATATTGCTAATTACAATGAGGCTGTACCTCTTGAAGGTGCAGAAGCTATTCGTGAGTCACTGTGGAACAAGTTCGGCAAGAGAATTCTTGTTGAGCTGATGGACCGCACTGACAAGTTCGAGGATTGGCAAGCTAGCCCTGAGTATATCGCTCAGCGTAAAGAAGCCATGAAAGCGTTGCGAACTAAGCCAACTAAAACAGACCGCTCTAAGACTCAATACCGTTTGCGCGGAATTGGTCGGAAGGGTGTGTATGACTTTGAGTTGAAAGATTTGCAGCGTAACGTTGGTGGTGCCGTACTTTACATGACTAGCAAAGAGGTCAACGCGCTTAAGGAGGTTCATAAGGAATCTGATTGCCGTTGGATGGACTTTAGCGATTGGGTTCGAGAAACTTTCGAGCAACCTGCTAACATGTCCTTCTTTGCAGTTAGCGAGAAAGCTGCTAAAGAGTTCAAAGAGATGGGGGTCTTCGTTGACTACGTCTCTTGGGCTAGCAAGCAAGAAGCTCGCAGTAACTCCGACATCTATCACCTGCGTGCATTCGTGGAGAGCTTTAGGTCTGCTCCCAGCTTGCCTTATTTCATCGAAGCGTGTGCACAAGCTGACGAGTCGTTTGCGAAAGTGTACGACCAAGTCATAAAGCTTGACCGCATTGGTTGTAAGCGTGGAGTTAGCAAGACTGCTGTCTGCCCTGAAGGTAAGACTACGTTTAGCTACATGAACCACACTGTTTCTGTTGAGCCTATTGTTAAGATGATTAACATGTACAACAAGCGCGGCGAAGGTGACTTCTTGACTGAAGCTATCTGCGGCATGCGTTCGTTTGGTGGCAACTACAAGAGCAAGTGTGAGCAAGCGTTTGCACTCCTTATGCCAAACAAGCAGAAGTAATATCTCGGGGGCCGGTAATATAGCCGGTCCCCACAACACAACACAATATGACTAACCCAACTATTCACGCCGTACGTCACGGCAATCAAGTTCACGTTATCGTGGACACCGATATGTACCAGCGCAACTTTGACGAGCAGGATTCTGCTGTTGCATTGTACAACCAAGCACTGACTACACGTGCTAATCCATCAGGCGTTAACGTAGAGCTCTTGCTCGACGAGGTGCTGCCCGGACGTAAGCTTGTTGCAGACAACGTGTTTACAATTAAGAACGGAGAGTTCTACCTTGCAGGCTACGAGACTGTAGCTATGCCAGAAGAACTGGTCGTACGTATCCAAGCTCACATCGAGCAAGGTATTAGCGTGCAACCACTCGTTAACTTCTGGAAACTGTTGCTCTTGAACCCTGATGCACAGGCTCGCAGGGACACGTTTAAGTTCATGTCCGAGTACGACTTCCCTATTACTGACTCTGGCTACTTCATCGGTTACCGCTCTGTTCGCAAGACAGACAAGACCTATGATGCTGTAACTGGCTGGGTACCACAGAAGTACGTGGAGCTCAAGGCTACTGGCGAAAGCCCAGCAGACTACACTGCTATGACCGACCCCGACGGCGGAGAGTTTGTAGCTGTAAAGACAGATGTAATTACTGACACCAATGGCAACTTCATCTCACCAGAGCACGTGCTCGGGAACCTCGAAGAAATGTTCACCAACCAAACGACGGGAGTCACCGACGCCCCTGAGTATACGGATTGGCACAGCGGTACTACTAGTGTTCGCCTCGGCGGTACGGTTTCTATGGACCGCAGTCGTGTTGACTGTAACCCTGCCAATACTTGCTCTAGTGGCTTGCATATTGGCGCTCCGGGGTATGTCAAGAACTTCGGAGGCGGGTCGGAAAACGTCCACTTGGCGTGCCTCGTAAACCCGATGAACGTGTGTGCTATTCCGTCAGACTACTCGTATCAGAAGATGCGTGTCTGCGAGTACTACGCATACGGCATTGTAGACCTGTCTAACGACATGGAGATTCGTACTCCATACTTCGAGCTGGACTACAAGACGTTTGAACAGCGCGAGCTGGACAAGCAGCTGGAAGAGTACGAAGCAACTATTGAGGACAGCAAGTCTGCAGTAGCTGCTCGTGCAATCATCAGCGAACGTCGTGTCTTCGCATGAACGAAGCTAAGACGAGGTGGGTAGCTAGGCATGACGGACGTAAGGTCGGCATTGCTTGGCGCCTGCCAAGAAACGAGGGTGACTCAAGAGACTGGTGCACACAGGCTCTCACCCAAGAAGGGTACGCTGTCAAGACAGCCACACTCTTCTACATGTACCACGAGGAGTACCCCGGCTACACTGTAGTCGATTGTACACTCGAGGATGATACAGTAGTGACGATGCTTGAAACAGACTTCGAGACTGCTTAACTAGACGCGTTGGGGGGAGCTTAATAAGCCAAGCTTCCCCCGACCCTCTTAACACTTAACACAATGTCACAAAATAAACCCTCTTATTGGACGTTCCCCGGTATGGCTGTTACCAAAGCATTGGTACAGACTGCCCAGAACCCCGAGCTTCCTACTGCTACTCGCGTTCTCGCTGAGTGCCTTAAGGAATTCAATGTATCAGATGACGAGTTCTACGGACGTAGTAGGCTTAAGAAGATTGTACGCGCACGCCGTTTTGCAGGCTTTATCCTGTTTCACTTTTGTGGCTGGTCGTTTGTCAAGCTTTCTAAGTTTGTAGAACGTGACCGCACTAACATGATGCACCACGTTCGTGTGCTTGAGAATGAGTTGATGTGCTATCGCGAAGAACGCGAATGGCTGTACAACATCCTTGAGCGCCTCGACATCTTAGACCTTTCATCCAGCGGCAACGACTGGTACCATGCATGGGCTCACAACCAAATGAAGGATGTGGACCTGTACCTTAATCTTGTTAAACTTGACGCAGCTGATGCACTCAAGGAGATTATGAAAGTTACGCATGCCGATGGACGTAAGGACTTAAACCCTGCTAACAAGGAAGTACGCGAAGGCAACAGCCAGCGCCGTATGGAAACTGTAGGTGGATGGATGGCACTCAAGCGTAGAGCTAACGGAGTGTCATGCAAGAGCATAGAAGATTATGTTCTCGAGGAGAAAGGTACAAAGAAGAACTTTGCGCCTAAGATTAACCCATACGACAAGTACTAATGTTAGTTCACGACCCGTACTACGATATCAAAGCAGTGTCAAACAGTGCACTGCAGCATATCAACCCTGAACAAGGTGGCTCGCCCACTAAGTTCAAGCAGCACTGGGACGGCAAGTTGCCCGGACTTAAGACATCTGCTCTTGAGTTCGGCAACCTTGCCCACCTTGCTGTGCTAGAACCACACCTGCTTAACTACGTAGTAGACAAAACCGACACCCCCGACAAGATTCGGGACATTGTTAAGGAGGTCTACAATAATGTTAAGAGTAAGGTAGACCCGTTTGACCTTGATGCCCCGTCTAACGTCGGAGCGTTCGAGACGTATTACCCTGCTATCATGAGTGCCTGTGACAAGTATAGTTACGGTGCAACATGGAAGGAAGAGACACGTCTTAACAAGGTTATGGAGAAAGGTGGTTCATACTTTTCGCTGCTTGCCGAGACAGGTAACAGCGGTAAGTTCGTGATTACCAGTGCACAAGAAGAGCGGTTGAACTACGTCATTACTGGCGTGACTAAAGACCCTCTCGGTGTAACCTTCATGGACACAGACTCTAAAGACCCTGAAGTGGAGTACTTCCACGAGAAAGAGGTTGTGTGGCAAGACGAACGTTATAGCTTTCCTCTCAAAGGCAAGCTTGACCGGTTGCGTGTTGACCACAAGAACAGAGAGTTTACAGTGATGGACCTAAAGACTACAGGTAAATCACTAGCAGAGTTTCCCGAATCATTTGAGAAGTACCATTACGCTCGTCAGGTTGCAGCCTACGAGATTGCCGCGTGCAGATGGTGCGAGCAAACGTTTGGTCATAAGTACAAGCCTTCACATAGACATGTCATCCTTGCTGTTGAGACAAGAGGTGATTACCGTGCAGGCAAGTTTATTATCAAGCGTAGCACAATTGATGCCGGACGAAAAGAATACATTTCTTTATTAGACAGGCTGCAGCACCACTTTGAGACTGGTGACTGGGTCAACGATTACGAATATTCCAAGAATGGAGCTTACTACATCTGAAATAGAACAGGTGGATTGGCTGTTAGAGTATATCAATGAGCATGTAGATTGGACAAACCCCTTCAAGCAGGAGGAGTTTGCCAAGCTACGCTCGTGGGTTGCTGACGCAACAATGCAACCTGAGGATTACGTAACTGTGAATGGCACTACTGACGGTGGACGTCTGTATGCTAAGTTGCGCATTCAAGCAAAAGAAGAACGGTCTAAAGAAGTGTACGCTGACATTCAGTTGTTGCGCTTTAGTGATTACGGACACCTCAACAATGCACGAGGTACCGCACTTGCAGCTCTTGAGTACGCAAAGAAGCAGCACGAAGACCGGCAAGAGTACAGCAGTGTCGGTCCTACTGGAGCCGTGTTCTATGGCTCTAGTCCTGAGCGTGTTAAGCGTGCATTGGAAGGTCATAAGACTTTCCGTAAGCGCGTGAGAGTATCACTTAACAAGACAACATATAGATGAGTCGAATCAAAGCAACGACAACAGCTATCCCTGCTAAACCAAAGGCACAGGTAGGCGGCACGCATTACAGCAAGCTGGCTATCGAGCCTATCCAGTTTATCGAGACTAACCAGCTTGGTTATCACGAGGGCAATGTTGTAAAATACGTCAGCCGTTGGCGTAATAAGAACGGTATCGAAGACCTCAAGAAAGCCATCTGGTATATTGAGCGACTAATCACTATTGAAGAAGAGAAAAATGACTAACCTAGAAAAAGCAGAGAAGTTCTTTGAGATTGTAAACTCACATCAAACAGTTGCTGTTACAGACGGTGTGCTTTATGTAGACGGTGCAGCAGTCTCAACCGAGATTGTTGACGCGCTTGCAGGCGGTTATGACCAATTGATGGCATGAACGTAAAGCTTATTGCACATACACCGGACCCGGAGAAGACGATTGTTGAGGTGGCAAGGGTGTCCAGTTCGCGCACGGACAAGACTCACAATTATGCGGGGCTCGTGCGGTATCTGCTTAACCACAAGCACTTCAGCCCGTTCGAGCATGCAAGCTTTACGTTTGAGATTCAGACGAGCAAGGCAATCGGCATCCAGCTGATTCGCCACCGCTCGTTCTCGTTTCAAGAGTTTAGTCAACGCTATCAAGACGTCAATCAGCTCGACGAGATGTTTGAGCCGTTAGAGTTGCGAGCCCAGTGTGACAACAACCGTCAGTCTAGCAGCGAGGTAATTAACCCAGAGGTTCGTGTCTCTGGTGGTTACATCAACGCTAATAAGATGATTGAGAATCACTTGGCTTCCGCCCGCAATCTGTATAACACGCTGATTGACAACGGAGTAGCGCGTGAGCAGGCACGTTTCATCTTGCCTCTCACCACAAGCACCACCATCCACATGACCGGTAACGTGCGCTCATGGATTCATTTCCTCGAGCTGCGCGATGACGAGCATGCCCAATTAGAGATACAACTTGTGGCGCAAGAGATTAAGAAGTATCTTAAACCCCTGCTTCCCACTGTTGCGGAAGCGTTGAATTGGAAATAATGGATTGTGAATTTTGTGAAGATGGCAAGTGTACTTGCATCAAGATGAACTCTGACCTAGCTAAAGCTAGCGAAGAGAAAATGGCAGACGTAAAAGTCTGTGACCTTTCAAGCGAGTCTGACGACTGTGAAGCTTGCGGGGCATAACTGTGTTTGGAACACGGGGAGGTTCGATTCCTCCCCACAGTTCACGGTTTAACCGTTGTGTTGAGTAATAGTAAGGGGGCGGCGTAAGAGAACCGCCCCCTGCTATTTTAGTTCAGGAAGTTGTACAACATTGAGTACTCCTTGTGATTCTGCTCGATGTCCATAAACCTTTGGTAGTGCGAACCGAGTGGCAACACGCTAGTCAACTTGCGCATTGTCTTACTCTCGCCCTTATTGCTACCAGACTTATATACTGCGTAGTCTCCAAGACCAGCGGACGCGAGTCCGTCTTGTCCTGAATACATGAGCAGCTGACCCATCGTTTGCACCTTACCCCAAGAGGCAATAGGTGACTCAGTCATCTCACCAAACAACTTAACCATACCCATCGGCGTATAGGTCATCATCTCCTGAGCAAGACGCTCAGTTCTGTTGACAGCCAGTGCACCAATGACTCCCATCTCGTCGTCATCGTCCATGCCAAAGGCATAGAGTGCAGCGAGTGTAAGGAACAAACCTGCAGAGATAGCCATCTCGCGGAGCGCTTTCTTAGCTGACTCGTACAAGACTTTGTCCTCTTTAAGGCCCTCAAGCACTTCCTTGATGTTGCCATCTCCCAAGATACCCTGCTGAGTTACAGCAGTGACGATGTTAGCAAGTGCTCTGTACTCGCCCATCTCCTCACGTTCACGTGACTCGTTATGCATACGCTCTCCGAAACGCTTCTTGATTCCCATTGGGAGCCAGCGACGGAACTGCATAGCCAAACGACCCAACCAGTGGCGCTGCCATGTACCTGCGTCTTGCTTGTTATATGCACCGTGGATGTAGTGGTTGATTGACTTAACCTTGTTACGCAGGCGAGCTACGTACTCGTTGTTAAGTTCTACCATTTCACCTTGAGCAGTCTCAACCTGTGCACCTTTAGGCAAAGTCAACACTCCGTCTACAAGTTTGTAGGCATCGAGCAAGTTCGTTGACGTACCGTCAGCAAGTTTGACTTTAGTCTCAAGCATCATCGCAAACAAGACTTGGTTTTGCATTGCAATCTCACCAACGGTCTGCCCGATAAAGGCGTGGCTGATTGCTTTGCTAGCCATGCTTTCCCGTTGGTTAAACGGAAGCTCTCGCTGGTCGTCCGCCACGTCAAGCGTGTGGATAATAGCACTGACCTTGTTTGTAAAACGACCCTTGTGGTCCTTGACCAAGTCGCCAATGATAGCAGTAAAGTTAGAACCAATAAGGCCACGTGCCTTCTTGTTGTTCTCCTTAGAGAAGTGGTCACGACCACGGAACTCCAAGTTCTTCTGCAAGCTACCGTATGCGAAGTTGTTAATCCACGCAGGGATGTTAAGACCGACACCCATCAATGAGGTGTACTGCTGAATCAACGCCGCCGCATCATCCATAGGCCCTTTGTCTTCCCAGTTATCACCAAGCACGCCTTCGAACCACTGGTCCATTGACTCCGCGATGTTGCTACCTTTAGCAAGCTTCTTGGCGGTACGCATCCGTTCCCCCTTTTTACCGGGCTTCAAGACGTGGCGTCCGTCAATAATTTCTGACCCTTCGAAGACCTCACGTGTGAGATAAGCGATTGGCTCGAGCTTTTGCTTGGCCTGCTCTTGGTGCGCGTCCTTAACGAACTGACGCAGGCGATTAGACACGTCTTCCTTAGACATTGTCTTAAGCTTAGCGACCTGCTCTTCAGTAGGCTGCTTAAACAATCCGCTGTGGCGGACGTAGATAGCGTTACCGCGAGCGTCGAGTGACACCTTGTTACCGAACAGGCTGTTGTTCTGGCCAGCAGCTGCACCAGCAGCGCTACCGACAGCCTTCTTAATACGCTTGCCTTCAGCCTGAGCAGCCTCCTTAACAGTCTTACCTGCCTTAGAGTCGTAGCCAAGTGGCAAGAACCCGCGCTCTACAAACTTCTCTCCCGGCTTACCAGCAGCATTAGCGAGTACAGCCTTTAAGTCAGAGATGACTTTCTTGTGTGGGTTAGTAGCCCATGACGCGTTAATGAACTTAGCAGCTGGAGTTTCCTCACCTGTGTAGTCAGTATTCTTGTACTCCTCTTTGACGTTTATCTCAGCAAACTTACCCCGTGTAGGGATTGCCTTGCCGCTTCCGTCTTTAATAACTACGTGCTCTGCTTCAAAGTTCTGCAGTGCGTAGAAGTCTGGACCAACAGGCGTGCCGTCCTCCTTGCTCTTTGCCTTAGCCGCTTCGACCTTAGCAATAGCTGCGTTGTGTGCAGCCTCAAACTCAGCGCTAACAACAACGTCGTGGAACTTAAGGAAGTCAGGACCTGCATCACGCATCAGCTCTGCGAACTGACGGCGCATCTCCTGCAAGTTCTCCATGCGCTCCTTACCGAAACGTGCTTTACCACGTGCCTGCAGCTGGCCTTCTTGGTTACGGATGCGCGCACGCAACTGTTGGATTTGCTCACTACGCAAAGTCCAGTTAGTGTGGTACTCCTTAGTGTGCTCCTGCACCGTATTCTCTGCGTGGAACTTACTAAGTGCAAGCGGGTCTTTACCGCTAGCCTGCAGGACCTCTGCTTCACGCAGCTCCTCGTAATAAGACGCAGAGAACTGACCCTTAAGAGCTCCGGTCTCCATGTCAACAATCTCTGACAGGTCGCCTTTAAAGTCCTTAAGAATCTTATCAATCTGAGCCTCGTCCTTTCTACCGTCGAGACGAGCAGTCTCCAACGTGTCAGCTACCAACTTAGCAATACTCTGGGCAACAGGGTTCTTGAACTCCTTAATACCAAGGGCGCCTTTGGAGATAGCGTCGACGTCAGTCATAAGTGCGCGAAGCTCTGGGTTGTTGACCATGTCAAACATGTTGTCATCTCCCAGCTGCTCAAGCACAGTCTTGTTGGTGCTTTGCGCCTTCAGCTTGTTACTGACTGCGTCCTTTACTGCACCTGTCAAGTTATTCTTGGCTTCACGCAAGATGTCAATCTTGTCAGCCAGCTTGTTAAACGCAATCTCTTGGTCAGTCATGTCTTCGAGGTCCTTCTTCAAGGTCTCCATGTTCTCAAGAGACTGAATCAGAGTCTCAACATCGTTCAACGTTTGGTCTGCACGGTTAAGTGCAAGCACCTCTTTACCGCTCAACGTACGCTTAGCGCGCATGTCTGTAGACAGGCTGTCCAGAATAGTAGTAGCTTCAATAGCTTTACCAACTGTGTCGTCTGTCATGTTAATGATGTTGTCAAGACGAGTCAAGACACTACCACCTGCGGCCTTTTCGTAACGTGCGCGGGCTTCGTCCAAAGCTTCTTGAGCTTCGACCGAGGTACCTTGCGTCTCACGTATAAAGTCCATACGACCTTTAAGGTTCTGCGCAGTGCTCTTAATAATGTCACCAGCTTTCTTAGTACCACGTTGCTCTTGCACCGTGTTAAGAGTGGCATCCAACGAGAGCTCACCAGAGCCAAACATCAACTCCTGCGCCAACTGCTCAGTAGCCTTTGGCTGAACGCCAAGGAGCTTACCGATTGCACGCATAATCTTGTTGTAGATAGTCTTGAGCTTGCTAATCTTTCCGCCTTCTGTCGTAACCAAGTCTGTACCCTTACGTCCCAAGAACGTAACGAGCACCTCCATCTCGAGGTCGCGAGTGTTGAGGTCAGAGTAAGCGAGCTGCGTGTCCTTATACAACTGCGTGCCCTTCAGCTCTGCAATAGCCTGCTGGACCAGAGGGTTCTGATAGCCAAGAGCTTCGACCAAGATGTGGCCAAACTCGTGTGCAATCGTGTCACCTTGCAACTTGTCAGGGTGGATGCGCACAGTAGCTTCGCCTTTCTCGATACGGACAGAACCGTTAGCCGACAAGCTAGGGTCAACAATCACCTTAACATTGATGCCGCTTCTGCGGAACCTCTGTTGCAACAACGCAACCTTAGCGGACTGGCTCATCTCTGGCTTGTAGTAAGTCTGCTTAGAGAGGTGGTCGATAGCATCGCCAACTTCTTTAGTCTCAGACTTCTTACCAGACTGCAAGTTAACCTTGTAGACAGGCTTGCCGTTAGCCTTGAGCGGACGTCCCTTCGGGCCAATGTTTGTACCTGCGTACAAGTCATACTTAACTTCGCCCTCTGTCTCTGAAGTAGGAACAAGAACTTGTCCCTCAAGTGTGCGGTAAACTTTACCGGTGTTTTCACTCTCCGCTGTTTCAATAGCCTCCTTACTAGTCTTAGCTCCCATATAGGGCAGGCTGTTCATTGGGATAGATGTACGCAACATCTCCCACATGTCACTCTCGTCACTAACCATGTCAACAACACCTGCAGCTCCAGCTTTCTCTGCAATCTCTTGATGGATAGCTGATGGCAAGATGCGAGTCAACCTGCTTTGTGAACCCTGATACCCTGAACGCTGTGCTTCATACTCCTGAATAGCAGTAATAAAGTCCATAGTGTCAGGGTCTTGGCTGTCGTACAAACGCTCCATTGCGTCTACCACCGCCTTCAACTCACCGTCATCGGCAACACCGATAAGCGAAATGTTATCGAAGTACTTGCCGTTCATGTTGTACGGGTGTACGCTAGGAAGCAACTTGCCCAAAACCAATTGCAAGTCTTCGTTAATCTCTTCGCTAGACATTGCACCAAAGTGGCGCATCCAGTCGTTCAAGCTCCACACACTTGGGTCTTCTCCCAAAGCACCGGGAAGCCTAGTAGTACGCTCGCCCATAGCAGTGTGCTCCTCTTGATTGGCAGCCTCTGCTGCAGCAAGACCACGCTTAAACGCGTCGTACTGTTGCACAGTAAGGTTAGATGCAATCTTTGGGTACACAGCATTCATGCGTTGCTTGAACTGGTAGTACCCGTCACCGAGGTCAGCCAGCGTCTTGCTAACGTCTTTGTACATAGCATGCATCTGCTGCTTAACGTTCAACTCCAAGTGTGCGTCCTGTCCAAGGACAGTAAACCCACTACCTTCTTCACGAGTCTGGACGCCTCTAGCAGACAAACCGTTCTTGACTTGGCCGTAGTTGCCTTTGTCAGCGGCTTGAACCAGCAACTGAGACTCGATGTCTTGACCGACGTTAGTCTTATCGGAACGCATGACAGAGTTAACGTAACGCATGTTAGCGCTAATCTCTCTCTTCCATGAACCAATAGCCTTGGTCATGAACATGATTGACTTAGTATCTAGTTTTCCGTCTGAGAAGAAGTTGTTGTTGCCGCCCATAGTCAGGGTCTTATCCCCGTCTGTCAGCTGGCCTTCAGCTTCTCCTTTAATAGTCTGCAAGAACTTCTCTCCTTTCTCAGTCTTAGCAATAACCTTTACACCCTTAGCTTCAAAAGGCATAATCTTAATGTGACCGCGAGCTTCCAGCTGAGCTGGTTGGCTCTGCAAGATGTTAAGCGCAAACTCCATGATGTTACGCTCGTGTGACTTGCCCGGAGTCTCAGTAAGAGTCTGGTCAGCAAACATAACAAGCTCCATAAACATACCGAAGTTCTTGTCAGTAATGCCAAGCTTACCGTACACGGGGTCCTTAGCACCGTCCATCGCCGCAGCTACTGCTTGGGCGTGGATGCTAATAACTTCTGGAGACACTTTAGCTGCATCAAATGCAACATCGGAACCGTTAATCTTAAACTGGTCAGACTTCCACTTCCATCCGTAACGGACAAGGTCAAGCAAGATAACGTTCTTGTTAGCGGCCTTACCCTTCAACGCAACGCCAGACATGTTGTCGTCACGCATCCATGACTGTGAAGACACAGACATTGGGTTGTTTGTGATAAAGTCAGTCTGCTTCTTCTCCCGCATCTGGAACTGTGGGTCCTTAGCCAAGTCAGAGAATGAGTCAAAACCCTGTGGCTCGAGAATCTCTGCCAACATACGGGGGTCGCTAAGTACCTTAGCCTGCAAGTCAAACAACTTGTCCTGCATCTCGTTAGCTTTGTTGTTGCCACGGAACTGGAAGAACAGTTTGTCAACGTCAAAGTCAGAACCCATCTGTGTAACAAATTCGTCCGGTACAATAATACCGTCCATGCCCTCGGGCAGGAACTCTGTAATCTCTACAAGCGTAGAAGAGTTCATAGCCTCAGAAGGAATACGCAGCGTGATAGACACGAGAAGCTCTGGGGCTTGCGCCTTAATCTCTTCGATGCTCATGGACTGGATGTCCAATCCTTTGTATGTCTTAGGCAAAGACTGCTTAGATACTGCAACCTGTGCAGGCAAAACAATCTCGTTACCGTTCTCGTCCTTACTACGACGCACCCCTTTCAAACGGTTAGCGCCGTCGTCCTTACGGTCACGGAAAAACTGACTAGAGATTTGAACCTGTGTACCACCTGACACACGCACGCTGTTTACATCGCGGTTGACCGCACTAAACACACGGCTACGCATCAAGCCTACAACAGCAGGCGCTGTAAACATGTGCCTGTCTACCATGTCGAGTACATACTGCGGAGTAGTTCCGTCAGACTCGAGCTCAGTTTTCAGCCACTTGGCAAACTCAGAAGGAAGGAACGCACCGTCAATGCTCTTGCCGTCCTTAAACTGCTTAAAGAAGTTATCCTTCTGCTTAGCGTAGATGCTGTCAAGAGTTTCCAAGAACTCGTTAGCAATCTCTACACCCTCTTCTCCCATGTTACGTACTGCACCAGCAACGATAATCTTTTCCAACTGGCTCGCAAGCTTGTTGGTAGAGTCATTATGCCAGTGGTCAGTAACGTTGACCTGCTTACGGTAGCCGTTCATAGGCAAAGTAAACACGCTGTCGTTACGCTTAACGTCGTCCTCTTTAGGAAGTGGCTTGCCGTTAAACACGCCGTCGCTGTCAATCAAGTCAGTAGTCTGCTTGAACTTCTTACCAACCTTGTGGGCTGTGCCCATCTGTACTTGGTCGATACCGTTCTCAGACATCCAGTAAGCCAGCTTACTAAAGTTCTCGCCAAGTCCTGTAGGCAGGATAGGAATAATAGAGTTCTTAATCTGCTGTGACTCCAGCAATCCTGTAGTCTCGTTAAACGTACGTGCGTAGTAGAACGGCTTGTATGGACGCAGAAGCTTAACCTCTGCAGCATCAAGCGTCTCACCTGCAATAGCCTTATCAATAGCAACTTCCTTTTCAGGAGTCATGTCACCGTGCTCAATCAAGATGTCCTTGTAAAACTCAAGGCTAACGTAAGACTGGGCATCAGCAATCTCTACATTACTGTAGACCTGCTCGCCTTTTGCATTCGTGTAGTTAGACAGCTCTTCGTTAAAAGCAGTAAGGTCCACCTCGGTCTCAGTCATAGTAACACTACTAAAGTGTGTACGTCCGCTAAGGCCGCTGGCAGCAAGGCCGGGGCTGATGATATGCTTGTGACGCTTCTGCATATCGACCGAGTTCTTAAACTCGTTATGCGTGCCAGCCAGTGCAATACCTGTAGACATGTTACTAATGTAACCAGTCAATGCCAAGTCCTGCGCCTTAAGCTGTGCGCTGACAGCGTTCTCCTGCCGGTCCTTATTAATAGAATCGATAGCAAACTGGAAAGCCTCAAGCCCCATAAGAGCTTTGCCTTCGTTAAGAAGCGCCTTGTACAGAATCTCAGTTGCCTCTTCCAAGACAGGGCCAGTAATGCTGTTGTCCAGAATCCTATAGTTACCGTTCTTCAAGTCTTCGCGAATAACCTCGTCGCGCATAAACTTGTTAACTGCTTCGTTAGCAAACGTTCCGCCATGCACACGCATCTCAGCAACCTCAGCTTTAATCAAACCAAGCAGTGCTAATTTAGTTGCAACCTCACCGCTCTTAGCAGAGCTGTACTTAATGGCCGGCACCATGTAGCTGTTCGTTGCGTCAGACGGAGTCGTGATAGGCATGTAAATAATGCCATTGTTCTTAGAGTCCATCGAACGAATCTGGAACTCAATCCAGTCAGAATCGCTCATCTGCGTGTACGTCGTGCCTTGCGCACTCTCTACACCACCAACACGGTAAGAGCGCATAGCTCCGTTGACAATAGCGTCAGGCTTAAATCTTCCGTCAGGTCCGAATGGGAACAGCATCTTACCATAAGTAGTATGGTACATACGCTGGTCTTGAAAAAGCTCCTGCTTAACTGCTTCCTTAAATGTCTCGCGGTTGTTGTGCTGCTTAAACTCTGTGTGCAGCTTAGAGAACTTGTCGAACCATTCAGTAATGTGTGACGGAACCTGCTTAGTGTAGATACGGCTGTCCTGTACGTTACTAAACGTAGTAGAGACTGAGCCCATATCGTAAGGCAAGAACTCGTTACTCAAAGCCTGCAAGTGCACGTTGAACTGCTTAGACGAGCCGTCGTTGTCGTCAGTAGACATCTTAGCAAATCCACCAGCAATGTCACGAGCCATAACAAAGACACGCTTGCGGAAATCCTTGTCGCTAGCTTTCAATGAGAGCACGCGGTCACGAGCCTCTGTATCTTTTGTTGAGAAGCCAATGCCGTCAAGCAGGGTTTGTGCTGTTGTGACAAACTGCTCCTCGGTCATACCGTCAACCTTAGCAATCTGAGCTTTAACGTAAGACTCAATGCGCTGAGCAGACTGCGCAGGCTTCTCGTTTCTCTTACGTGCAACCTCGTGCAAGCGAGTAGAAATGCCTACACTGTTGTGTGTAAACAAGGTAGAGCTAAACGCGCCTACAGTTTCTACGCTTACGTCACCCTTATAGTCTTTCTTCTGCACCATCTCAGACGTGTCACCACGACGGAAGCCAGCAAAGAACTGGGACTGTACCCACGCTTCTTCTTGCTGCAGCTTCAACGAGAGCAACTTAAACTCTGGGTAAACAGCGCCGACCTTATCAAGCTCGACAAACATCTCGGCAATAGTAGCCTTTGGTGCCAAGCGTTGGCTAAGGAACGGAAACACCATGTCAGTGTCCATCATCTGTGGCAAGCCGAAGTATGTGTCGGTGGGCGCGGACTCTGCAATTTTCTTAATCGCAAGAGCCTGTTGACGTGCTCCTTCAACGTTGCCTTCTGCGAGCAACTGTGTTGCAGCAGCCATCAACTGGCGAACCTCCGGCATACTGTTGTATGTCTGGATGCTAATCTTAGGAGTAGTCTCAATCAAAGAACGCACTGTCTGTGACAGGCTATCCTTTGGATTCATCTTTTCAAACGTCTCGTCGTACTGTTCTTGTGTTTCAGTACCAGCAGTAAACTCCTGCTCTACAAGACGGTTCATTTCTTTTACAAAAGCTGCCTCACTTACAAAGAAGTCCTTGACTTTTTGCATAGTGTCAGCCTCCAAGAACTTCAGGATTTGCTCAGACTTCTCAGGAGAGGTAGCCAAAATAGTTGTAAAGTCCTGAACCATAGGACCTTCAATGGCCATAGTCATCAGCTTCTCTGCAATCATCTCCTGCTTGCTAAACCCGTCCTCTGTCAAAAGACCCTGTTGAATAAGGTCTCTAGTAGGAGTAGCTGCAAACTCTTGCAACTCTTTGTACTGAGCACGGAACTCTACAGAGCCCTTTCCTTTCTGCGCGGCACGGATAGCACGGAACGCGTTGCCTTTAATAGACGTACGCAGCTCTTGCTGCACCTTAAAGTCGTACTCAGGAATGTCAGCCATGATGAGCTTGTTCCTAGTAGCGTACTCACGAACACGTGCGTCCTTGTTAGCGAAGGTGCCACGGTTCATTGCCTGCATCAGCAACGTTGTACGCACACCTTTACCGCCATTGGCAAACAGTGACGTAATGAGCTCATACAACTCAGAGAAGAACCTGCGCACCACAGACTTGTCTTTGTTAGACAGGCCTTTGGTAAGCATGTACTCGCGGAAGTGTTCAGCCAAGTCCTCTTCAAGAAGCAGGTCAGACTTGTTACCGAACATGCGGCGAGCATCCTTAAGCACCTTCTCTTGACGTGCGTCAGACAAGAACATCTGAAACACAGCGTGGAAAGCCTCGTGGTACTCTGTACCTACGACTGCAAGGTTAGACACCTCAACAGCACCGTTCTGGAAAATACCGTAACCGGTACGTCCGTTACGCTTAATCATTCCCTTCACTCGTGTGAAAGGAACCTGCGGTACGTTCTCTGCCCACCAAGCCTCAGCAACCTCCATGTCCTCTTTAGTGACAGGGATGTCAAAGTTAGATGCGGCAGCAGCAGCTGCTGTAAGGAACACAGGGTCAGAGCTTGTGTCTCCACCAAACTTAGCCTGCATTTCTGCAAGCCTTTTAGCAAGAGCGACCTTAGCGTCTGTGTTAAGAGTAGTATCCCCTTGCACAGCTTTGTCAGCCAACTTCTCGACAACCTTGTTACCGCTAACACGCTCCTTAACTTCTTCGACCTTTTCTACAGCCTGCTTCGCTACTGGCGTAACCGTCATAACTAACTGAGTAGCAGCAGTGTTATGGTTTACAAAGCGGTTATCAGACTCGGTGTCGCGACCTACATATACAGGTGCAAGCGTGTGCGTCCAACCTGTAATCTCGCCGTCGGCGTCAAGCACAGGCTCGTATCCGATAGCTACCTCATCAGCAATAAACTCACGCAAGCTGCTCCACTCAAGCTCGCCAATACCCAACACTTGGTCTGGGTTTCTAAACGCAGTCTCTACACCGTCATGCCTAGTAATAGCAATGTCAAGGGGCATAGTAGGTACAACCTCATTCAAAGGAGTAGACCAACCTCCGGGCCTTAGCACAGAGATAGGGTCTACACCTTCGTAACGATTTTGATTAGACGGGAAGATAGCCCAGCCGTCCTTAGTCTTTTGCAAGGCGTTAGAGCCCAAGATATTCTGCAGCTCAAACTTCTGCTCGTCTGTGCCTGATTCCAGCGTAGTAATAATCTGGCCGATAATCTTCTTAGAAGACTTAAGGTCAGACATTGTGCGGCCGGGAACCTTTGCGTAGATAAGCTGACCGTTGTTCATCAAAGGCACGTACATTGCACCTGAGTTGTACTTAGGTACTACGCCTTCTTTCTGCGCTGTACCAGTCTCGTTCTGCTGGTAACCCGCAACAGTTGTCTTGTCGTGCAGCTCAATTACTTGACCCTTGCCGCTAGGAGCAGGCAACTGCAACGCAATGCCGTTCTCCATAATAACGTCACGCACAGACTGATACTCGCTTCCGGATACACCTTGACCCTTAGAGTAGATAAGACCGCCTTGTGCAACTTGCCCTTGGCCAGTCTGTCCGGGGGTGACTGTTACTGCGACATTTGTAAGTCCTTCCTTTTGTGCTTCATACAAACCAAGACGCAACGCATGCATAGCATTAGCGTTCTCAAGTGCAGCCTCTTGCTGCATCATCATGGTTGTGTTCTCTGCAGCAACAGGCTTACGTCCAGCTCGTGAGCCCTGCTCAAAGTTAGAGCGTGAGAACTTGTTAGCCGTGTTAGACGCTTGACCTGCTAAGTGTGCTGCCTCCATGAGCTCAGCAGTAGTAGGCAGTGTGCCAATTGCAACACCATCAACGCTCAACTTAATCACAAGACTATCACCAACAGTAGGAGTGTACTCGTACAAGTTTGGGATAGGCTGACCCGTACGGGTAGCAGTACGTGAGCCGGTTTGCAAGTTAGACGTGTCAACGTCTTTCAGGTTAGTATAGACCTCGGTCTTCTTTGTAGGTACTTTTCCGGTAGCCTCTACTGACAGAGTAACGTTTGAGCTTGTGCCGTTAATAGCAGCCTGCACTGCTTGGTATGCAGCAAGCTGCTCGCCTGTCATACGTACTGGCCCTTCGTGAGCATGCACCATGTAAGGTGCTTCACGTCCGGGCTCAAACATAACCTCTAGTTGAGTAGCAAAATGCGCAACAAGTAGGTCCAGCGGGAAAGCAACAGCGTTACCCTCAAGCGTAATATTAGTTGCAGTACTTGGAGTAGGAATATCTTCATCTCCTTGGTTCTCGTCTAGTGTAAGCTGTGTCGCACGGTGTGCAAGAATAGTATCAATCAACTCTGCTTTGCGCAGCTTAGAGTAGCCGGTAATTCCTTCTGCCTTTGCAACAGCCTTAAGCTCTGGCATAGTCATGCCGCTCAATTCCGGCTTGCCGTCTTCAGGTTTAGTAGGGTCAGGGTTTCCAGAAGGGTCTGGGTCCGGGTCGCTAGGCACATCGTCAAACTTCACACCTCCTACCTCAGGCTCTGTCAAGCCGTTCAACTCCGTCAAAGGAGTGTGGGCAATCATGCCTAAGTAAGAAGCGCGCTCAGTAACAAGAGCTTGACGCTCAGGTTGTGTAAGGTTCTTGGGGTCTTCGTAAAATACTTCAATTGGGATAATGCCAATGTCAGGGACGTTAACGCCAAACTGATTCATGAGCATCATGCGGTATGCAGACAGCTGCTTCTGGTGCTTCTGCTCCAGAGTTGGTCCGCCCTTAAAGCTCTTATCTCCTTTACCGTAGATAGCGATACCGCCTTCAAGAGAAATAACCTTCTTCTTGTTAACAGCGTCACGGATAGTCTTCATGTCGTAGACACGGAAGTTACCCTCAGCATCTACAGTCAGCAAGTCAACTGTACCTGCAACACCTGCAGCCTCTGTGTCGCTGACCTCCATGTCGTTAAACAAGATGACGTCCTTAGCAATAACCTTTTCGCCGTTCTCAAGGAACTCGCGCTCAAGACTCTCAAGCTGCGAAGTCAGAGGACCGACAAGCTCAGCAGGCAAGTGTGGGTATGCCTCTGGTCCACGGATGTTGCCGTCAAAGTAATCACGCACATACTCGTCGATAGAGTTACCGATGTTTGTGCTAGGATAGTAGTAAGGTGAGCTTGCGTCAAAAGGAGCTTCAGTAGTTTCCCCACTCATCCAGCTAGTAGTACGCATGTACTTCTTGCCTGTACGCTTGTCTACGTAGTGACTGCCCTCTTCATTAAGAGCAACGTTGTCACTGTTGTCCATAAGCTGGTCAACAATTGACTGCACTGCAGGCGGAACTGGAATGTCCTTACTGCGCTCTTCAAGCTCAGCCCTACGTGGATTCTTCTCTTCGTTCTCCAGCTGCTGCAAGCGGTCTTTAATAAACTCCTTACGTGCAGGGTCATCCTCCTTACGAAGCAACGCCTTCAAGTCACGTTGGCTAGTAGACGCGGCAACTGTTTCTTTAAACTCTTTATCGTTTTTTGCTTCAACAGTCTCGTCAATCTTAGCAGCAAGCTTTTGGATATCCATAATCCCCTCCTCAGTAGTAAGGCGGGTACGGTTCTCTTGCAAAATGTCAAGCATGTTCTGAGCCTCAATAGCTTTACGAACATTGCTGTTGTAAGTAACAGGTGTAGGTGCTACGCCTTCTTGTGCAGTAGCAAGAGTAGCCTGAGCTTCTGTCTGTGCCTCAAGTGCAACAGCCAGCTCTTCAGCAAGCTGACTCTTAGCAGCTTGGTTGTCCTGCTGATTAGGAATAGCAGCACGAAGCTCCTCTACCTTAGCCGTAGCTGCATCAACAGTTTCCTGTGCAGCAGTAACAGCAGCTTCGTCTACAACGTTTTCAGTTGTTGGATGTGCAGCAACTCTCTCGCGCAACGCCTTAAGACGTGCAACAGCTTCAGTAGGAATCTTAATTCCTTGAGCCTCCATTGCAGCTTGAGAGATTTCCATGTCAGCAAGGATGTCTTTCTCAGCCTGCTGCTGTTGCTCCGGAAGGTTCTTAAGACTAGCAATCTCTTTATTAGCAGCCTCAAGCTCACGTGTAACTTCCTGCTGCTGCCAAGTGTTCTCAATTATCTGCTGCTTAAGGACGCCAGCCTCTGTGCCAGACAGCCCAAGGCCTAAAGCAGTATCGTTAGCTTCTTGCACTGCGGCCTCAGCTGCGGCAAACTGCTCACGCATTTCTTCCGTAGCCAGTTTAATCTCAGTATCAGAAGCACCTTCGTTACGAAGTGTCTGCTCATACAAAGCAACTTGATTCTCTACTACGTCAGCTTGACCACGTTGTGCAGCATCACGTCCCATCTTAAACATAGCTTCACGTCTAACGTAAGCAGCTTCAGCTGGGTCTGTAATTGCATCAGTACCGTTCTCAGTTTTATTAAGCAGGTTCTGGAGGTCAACCCCACGTGCAACAGCGTCTTCAATTTCTTGATTACCCTGCTTGCCTTTGGTCAACTTATGCTTAGTTTGACCGACGGCAGTAAACACAGCACCACCAAGAGCGCCCAAGAATGCGCTTTCCCAAAGATGGTCGTCGTGTGTGTACTCACGTAACCGGTCCTCTAAGGAAGATGGAACTTCTTCTGGGTTGTACATCTGACGTGCAGCGTGCAAACCTTCCTCAGTACCAACAAAGTTAACAGCTTCCTCAACTCCCTCCGTACCCATATCCATGAGTGCGAATGTTCCAAGGTCTTTAAGAGTTGCCCTGCGGATGGCTCCTTTAGCTGCTCCCGATGCTTTTGCAAGCGTACGGCCTCTAAACGCACCACGCGTACCCTTCATGATTTTACCAAGCGCGTGCATCTGCACAAGGTCAAACACAAGGTTAGCCTTGTTTACTGAGTATGCTTTTTTAGCAGCAGCACCGCCTACGTAGTCAGCAAGCTCTTGCTTGTTAGCAGGCTTACGCCCATCGTTGTCAGCAACAAAACTCTTCCACGCAGTAGTAGAGTACATGTCGTTCAGCGTTAACTCGCTATCCAAGAACTCCTCACGTGCTGTTTCAAAAGCACCATGCGCCTCACGCATGTTCTCAGCGTGTCGCATACCAACAGCACCGCCAGCAGTCTTGAAAGAAGCTTCCATAAACTTCTCTACCCTAGCAGCTTGAGTAGCAGCCCTTCCAGCTTTAGCTCCTCCGGCAGCTGCCTTACCCAGCTTAGACAAACCACGGCCTACCAATGAAGCACCCTTACCAACGGCAGCACCGGGAATCATCATGCTAACAGTGGACAGCATAGATGGAATGTTCTTAGCCCACCAAGCGCCGTCTCCCCATTGGAATGCAGCGCCGGGGTTACGCTCGTAAATCTCAGCGTCCTCGTTTGCACCTTCCATCAAGGCGTTACCGACGTCTTCCAACCAGTTACGGTCGTTGTACTCGCCGTTAGCCATCATGTTACCCAAGGCTCCAAAGCCTGCAAGAGTACCACCAACAATCTCTCCAACAATACCACGATAGAGGCCGTTACCAATAGCTTCCATAGGAGACTGGTTAACAGCAGCAGCGTGGTACGCGTTATCCATAGTAACGTTCTGCACGTAGTCTTCCAGTCCGCCAACTTCAGTACCCAGCTTAGACTGGTTTACAGTAATGCCAGAACCAAAACCATGGAAACCAACAAACTCCTCCCCTGTAAATTCAGGAGTAGGAGTTGTTGAAGTTGTAGTAGGAGTCCCGCCCTCTGTAGGTGCTGCGGGGGTTGTAGATGCTGTAGTCGGTTCTGTATCCGGGTTAGATATAGATGAATCGTATGAAACATCCTCCGGGGTATTAGTTCCGCCTGTGGTGATTTCGTCAGCCATAGGTATTTAATTATTCTAATGTATAGGGTAGCAGTGAGCTGTGAACTTATCTTACTGTTAGCTTCTGTCTGCAGTAGTTTACGACTAGGGCAGCAACCGCATGTGGGTTGTCTGCTTCAGCTAGCATATTAGTGTATTCTGGTGAGTTTTCAAAGAGATTCGTGTTATTATTATCAGTAATACTGTAATCTCCATTCTCGTCCCTATCCATGAAAATAGGTCCAAACCTACCTGCAATAGGAGTGTTCAATGCTCCGAAGTTTAATGGCTGACGTTGACCGCTTTTCTGAACCACTTCTGCACTAGCAGCAATAGTATCGTGCATAACATTCAATGCACTTGCAGTAGCGTTAAGCCTCTGGTTCAGAGGCAAGTTCGGGTCGTTGGCTTGGTTAGTATACATCGAAGCCATATCCCTGTAAATACTGTTACGCTCAGGATTTAACTTAAGGTATACGTTTTCTGTTTCACCAGTCTCTTTGTTATCCATAGTAACAACAGTGACACCTGTTCCATGCTTGTCCATAGAATGTACCTTGGCTGCTCCAGTTTCGTACATCTCTCTAAACTCCTGACCGTCTAGCTCTACAGCGCCGTCCTCTCCAAACATTGTGACTACATCGAGTGCGCCTAGGTTGCCCTGCATGGCGCTGTTAAAACGCTTCTCTTCAGTAGCCGACAAGCCAAGTGCGTCAGAAACAATAACCATCTCAGTGTCCATGTGCAACGTGTTGGCTTCTGCAAACACATCTTCAATGTCAGTCTGCCAAAAGCTGCCAGTCATAGCACGGTTAATCTGCTTAGCGTACGTTTCAGCCTGCTCTGGAGTAATGGTACTTCCGTACTTTTCCAGCAGCCCGCTCTTGATGTTAGTCCGAGATTCGTTAAAAGCAGTTCCCTTACCGGTAGCGTTCATAGTTGTTCCGTCAACAACGTCACCAGTTTGTACATCCCCGTGAGCCCCTCTAACCCCATCAAACATCATGGGAGTCATAGTCTTCATAAACTCAATGGCTTTTGGGTCAAGGTTCTCCTTCTCACCAACCGCATCAATAGCGCGGTCATACCCAGCACGAAGCTTTTGGTATGTGTCTTGTCCCTCCTTAGTCGTGCTTGACTTAAGGTCGTAAAGCTGGTTAAGCAAGTCAACCCCGCTCTCGGTTTTAGCCGCAACAGTAATTGGAACAGACTTACCACCGTACGTCATTGCGTTTGGATTGTAGTTGTAAGAACTGCTCTTACTCTTACCGCTTCCTTGGCCGTTACCTTTCATCTTCGTGATGTTCTTCTCATAAGAGAACATACTTGAATAAGGGTCAATCTTAGCAGCAACAAAGTTGTCAAAGCTACCCTTGAACCCCATCTCCTGCGCCATGGCATGCTCGTCCTTGTACTGACGCATAAGGTCCTTGTCTCCGTACACTGCGCCACCAAGAATGTTAGCTACCTCAGCTTTACTTAGTTGCTCTTTAGTGTTCTCGTAGATAAACCCGTCCTTGCCATTCCAAGAAACGCCTTTGGTGCTAGCAGCAATGTCTTCGCCGTTATTACGCATCCACTCGTTATCGTCAATCTGCTCGTACAAAGCGGGCATGTTAAGTACAGCGCCGGCTGCAGCGCCGCCTTCTGCTTCATACCTTTGCATTTCCTTAGCAAGCTTCCACGTAGGAATGTCTCCATACTTGCTAGGGTCTTTCTCGTACTGCTCAGCAAACTTAGCGTGCTTAGCAGCGTTAGATGCAGCTAGGCGCAAACCCGGGTCGTTCTGGTATTTCTGAGCAGCCTGACGCACCTTCATTGTTGCGTGCTCAGGAGCTTCCATAATACCATTTAAATCTTCCTGCACTTGCTGTGCAACTAGATTCTTGTAAGCTCTGTCAGCTTCGCCAATAGCAGGAGCAGCACTAACCGTAGCCTGCGTCTTGTCCATCTGGCCAATGTTAGCTGCAGCACGTTGGTTCAACTGTGACGTAACAGCCATGGCCTCCTGAATAGGTGCGCCGGCATACGTCTTTACGTACTGATTCTTCTGTGTAAACTTGTCAAAAATGCTCATTGTCCTGTAGTTAGGCCGTCAATATTGTTACGACCGATAACACCGTACTCATCTAACTTGCTAAGAAGCTCAAACTTCTTAAGGTCTGCAGCCCGTTGCTGGAACTCTGAAAAGCCTTGACCTAAGGTAGCGCCCATGTTCTGGTACACTTGGTTTCTAGCACCTGCCCGCTCGTTTCTAAAGTCAATATTACGCTGCTCGTTTTGGAAACCAATCTGAGCGTTCTGGTTAATTGTATTAGTAAGCTGGTTGATGTTTTGGTTACGAAGACCAAGCTCTTGCGTAGCTTCGTTAGACAAAATGTTAGCCTGCTGTCCAGCGGCAACCCGTTGATTAGCGCGCTTCATAGCAGCAGCAACAACAGGGTTAGAAACGTTAGCATCAATAGATGCCATTTGACGTGCAGCTTCGTTACGAGTAGCAGCCAATGCGTTGCCTACTTGCAGGTCAGTGTTCATAGTTTGAGCACGCATCTGCGGCATAGCTGCAGGGCCCTCTAAGTTCTTAATGCCTCTGAGGTTCTGCATGTAGGGGAGCATCTGTGCACCAATGCCAGCTGCCATGCCTAACATGCCGTTAGTGTTTGCGCTACCTCTTTCACCTCCTTTGTTGTTACCTCTAAGAAAGTCTTGCAAGCCCGTAGTCTTTGTGGGAATAGCACCTTCAGGCACATCTTCCGGACCACCAAGGATATTACGCTGAATGCCTCCGGGGTAATATGCATCACCTTTAGCGGTGTTCATAATACGTTGTGGACCAAGAGGGTCAAGCGGGGTCATGTACTCACGGAAATTCACCACCGGCGGACTAGGGTTAGGTCCCGGGTCTTTTCCACCACCTGTAGGCGGGGGAGTGGGGCTAGGCGTAGGAGTAGGAGTAGGGGTTGTTTCTGATAAATTAGTAGAACTAACTCCTGCACCGGGAACACTATAACCTCCAACCATAGAGTTTGTACCAGACCTACTGCGCCTGCCGTACTTACCTTCCTGCTCATTCCGAAGCATGGTGTTAACTCCAAGATTAGTTCCATCTTGGAGCATCTCTTCTGTAAGAGTTGTTGGCTGACGATTAGCATCTGCCCCGACAAACATCATGCCACCGTGGTGATACGCACCTTCAGTACCGTCGTAAGGCACAGCACTAAAGCTACGGTCGTTAATAAAGTCTTGGTAAGGGTTAGCACCACCCGGCTCACTAGCAATCTCATCAGCTATACGCGCGCTGTTAGAAGCTTCAAGCTCTCTACGGCGGCGAGTCTCTGTTGTTTCTCTAGGAATGCCGTCATAGCCACGTGCAGGGTCAATGTTACTTGCCTGCGCTGCTTGCAGTTTAGGAAGCATAGAGTTTATAAACTCCATGTCTTTGGGGCTAGTGATAGCCTTCGTATTTCTATTCTTCCTCAACTGCTCATACCTACGGTAGTCTGCAGTAGTAAATCCATTGTCTTCTACAACTTGCCCCGGCTGGGTAATAGAGTCAGACTTACCATAGATTCCGTCCTGACTACTCTTAATGCCGTCCCAACCATTAGCTGGATTAACACCGCTAGCCTTTGCGTTCTCAATGAGATTAGTCATGCGGTCCCACTCCATAACGTCTTTGCCCTCCATGCCCATCATACTCTCGTACCAACTAGGCTCTGGGCGCTGGCCGCCAAACTTCTTTTTAAACTCTAAGAAGTCTTTATACTGCTGCGCTGTAAAGCGCTTATGCATAGGCACTTGCTGCACGGGCTGGATAGGGTCAGTGTCCCCGCCGTCTTCGTACCTAGTCTTGCCGCCGTACATCATCTTAGGAGACGTAGGAGCTTTAGCCGACTCTTGCGCTTGAAACAACTCGTCCATACCAGAGTTTAGCTTAGCAAGCCTACGCTCATAATCACGAATACCGCTACGATTGCTCGTGCGGTTTGCTTCGTCAAGGCCTTGCTCGTATTGAGCTTTCTTCTTTGAGAGCTGCTTCATTGCAGCTGCATACGTTTGCTTTCTAGCCATTAGAGTTTGCTTAGCTTGCTTAGGAGTACATCGTCTACTCGCAACTTATCGCTGTAGACGCGTGCTCCTTGATTGTCGTTTGCCTTTACACCGCCATTGCTGTGCTTAGGTCCTTGTACTTCAAATTCCTGTGACGCAACTTTTGACATACCGCCTTGACCGTAAGTCATAGGGGTCTCGCCACCTGTTTGCATCATCTCGCCACCCTCTACCTCGTAGCCGGGTCCCAAGGTTGTACCACCAAGCGCGTGCTTTTGCATTGCACCATAAGCACTTTGAGCCATAGGGCTTTGGCCTGTGTTGCTCCACGTCTGTGTAGCTTGGTCAAACCGTGGCTGAAGTGTAGACGTCCAGTACTGTGAGTGGTCGTTAATGCTTTGGCCTTGTGGTAATCCTGCAATGTAGTCTTGCGCAGATACCTGCTGACCGTCAGCGTAGAAATCAAAGCTAGGCATAGCGTCAGCCCCCGCTCCTTGAGCATACGTAGGGACCATCATACGGTTAGTGTCAAATGGGCCTCCAGTAGGTCCGCCCATTGCAAGCTTGGCGTTTCCTTCTTGAGTAACAGGCTTACCAGTCTTTGGGTCATAGTAAATACGACCGTACACTTCAGGAGGATTAATACCCATAGCAGCTTGACCTGCATTTTCTAAATCACGAACAACGCCCGGACCTTTAGATATGGGATTCAAATCCCACTTATCATAGTAACTCAGGTAATGACCGGAATCGTCTTTACCTTTTGTAACAGTAAAGTTTCCAAGGGTATTATCTTTACCATGCCGCGTTGGACCTGCTTCTACCATTTTGTTAATAGCATCTACCCCGCCGTCGCTCATAGCTTTGCTAAGACTGCTTTCAGTAACAGGCGATGCATAGTATTTAGCATCAGGGTCTGAAGCAGAGGTAGGTCGATATTGAGACTCCGCAACAGTGTTATAAGGCATCTCATTCCCAAGCATCATATTCCAAAGGTCTTTGCGCTCCTTAATAACATTGCTTTCTTCGTTACCAATAGCAGCCGCCATGTAATCAGGAATACCGACTCCCGCTTTTAACACGCGTTCTATATTCTTACGTGCGCTAATCTCGTAGCCTGCCGGAAAAAGGTTCTCTCCAAGGTTTTGCTTAAACTTATTAAACGCGGCAACCGTAGGCCCTACAACAGGTATGGCACCCGCTACAGATTTAAGAAAGTCAGTATCACCGCCTTTGTCAAACCTAGGAGTGTTGTTGCCTTTGACTGGAAACTGGTCAAGAACCTGATTCATCTGCTGATGCTTCATCTGGTTCTCCATGTTAGCACGCAGCCGCTCCTCGTCACGCTCAGCTTTTAGCCTAGCGTCATCTGCCGCATTAACTTGGTCACGCTTCATTAGGCCACCGGCCATACCAATACCAGCACCAAGCAACGCACCTAGAGGGCCAAGGGCCATACCCATGCTAGCTCCCTTAAGAGCACCAGAGCCAAGAGCTCCGCCTGTAGACATGCGCCCGTCCTTCATATCAGCGCCCTCGATAAGGCCACCTGCTAGTCCGCCAAACATGCCAATGCCTTTACCCGCGTTAGTTCCAGCAAAACCAGAACCCGGAGTAAAGCCGCCGCTTTGATACTTCTTAATACGCTTACGCTTCATAGTAGTTATGTATATAGTTACCGTGTAGCACGGCGTGCAGTGCTGCCTACGTCTAGTAAATATAGACGATTGCCTGTAGAATTCAAAGTTTCCAGACGGATTATAGCGTAGTCACTGATAAACCGCTTCTGCTGATACCAAGCTTTACTATTATCAATGATAACAGCGTCAGCTCTAAACGTAGTCTGGTCATCGTTAAACCAACTCCCCGTCCAAGAATCTTTAGACACGTCGCGGAACTGGTTAAACTGCCAGCGGTTGTCTGTCAGCCTAAAGTTACTAGCAGTGTCTGATATCTGGTCATCGTTGTAAACGCGAGCGCGGTCAAAGGTTTCAGTCTTAACACCTGCGTTCTCTCCATCACCTGAACGAGTAAGCCAGTTAAAGTTCTGGAACACCTTAGGCGTAGCGCCGCCCATGTTAAACACAGCGTCTACGTACGAAGTAGTAACACTAGAAGCGTCAACAACACCTGTGTTATCGTAGGTAGTTCCGGGAGCAGCCGCGTTAAGTTTAAACACAGCAGCAAGGTTGTCATCACCATTGGCACTATTAGCACCGGAGTTTGCTGCCTCGTTAAAGGTAAACAGTTGGTTGTACGTCTGTAGGTATTGGTACGGCGCGTAGTTGTGCTCAGATGCCCAGCATTGGTTACGAAGGCTAAAGCTAAGAGTATTGCCGCCTGTGGATAGATAGGCGCCGGTTGTGTTCCTGTAACGCTTAGTAATTAACAACCGCTCGTTAACAGGGTCAAATCCTAACGTAAACCCACCCTGCTCTGCAGAAGTAATGTTAGGCGTCTCACCGTCAGCCAGTGTCATGTACTGCGTGTCAAGGGGTACAAGGTAATCCTTAAAATAGTTACGCATCCCCTTAGCGCTCAAGTCCTCTAGACCCTGCGTAAGGTTGTACACTCTACCTGCAACACGGTCAACCCATGTGTACCCGGCACGTGACAGCAACGTGTCACCCCAGTGTGTAACACCTGCATACCCTGCAACGTCTACAAACAACTCCTGTGGCGGAGCTTGGAACAAGTCACCTGTACCTACAAACACACTAGCACCTGACGCGTCAAAGTTAAACTTAGAGCGAGTCTTAAAGATAGAGTCCCCGTGGTGGATAATAAGCTCACCTTGGTAGTCCTCAATGTTACGGATGCTCTGCTTACCCAGCGAGTTGTCGTAGTAATCAGCGGGAGCAAACTGTGTCCATGCAATCTTGCTGCTCTCGTAGTTTTGCTTAGAGCTACGTACAATCCTGTTAGGAAAGTTGTTAGTCTCTAACGCCCCTTCTCGTGTGCAGAACGCAGACTTCTTTTCATCGAGCTTACCCCAGTGTGAACCAATGTTGTAATGGTTAAGAGTCTGGCCAGCAAAGAAAGTCTGCCCAGTGCCTACACCCCAATCATTAGCAAGGTCTTGCAAGTTAAGAATACCCTCAAGGTCGTTCTTAGTAGGCAAGATGTGAGTCCACGTAAAGTAACTAACCTTACCGACAGTGTCAAGGTAAGTAATGGTGTTTGCAGCCTCAGGAGCTACTGTAGTACTAGAAGTACCGCCGCCACCCCACATAAACTCAGCAACAACAGGAGCAATCCAAGTGTCACCTCCACGCACAACAGCGTTAGACGCATACGTGCCAGCGGCAGTTACGTGTACAAGGTCGTTAGTAGCGACAAGGCGCTGACTAGCGTAGTCTACAAAGTAGTTAGAAAGGTCTTTGTACAGGATAGAATAGCTACCCATAGCACCACCCCATCCAAGGTATATGTCATCAATAGTACCAGAACCCTCGATTCCGCCATCAGCGTTAAGCGCGTCGTAGTAAGAACCAGAGCCGGGTGTAGCTGTGCTGCTATAAACGTAGCCGTACTTAGTGTCGGTTTTGTTAGGCCTGTTGTCGTAGTCAAAGAAATGGCTAGCCTCTCCCCTAGTTTGGTAGCCTCCTAAAGGAGACATAAAGTTAGGCTGCAGTATTGTAAGTCCTACGCTAGCTGTAAGAACAGACTCAGGAATACTGTTAACAGTGCCGTCAAACGGAGACTGGATGTGCCACCCGGGGTGGTTATGAGTGCTGTGGATTTCGTGCAAGTCCATGTCCTCTTGTCCTGCAACTTTACCGGGATACCCAGCAAGCCAGTCAGAGTTATGGTCTACGTCTTGTGCAACTTGCACACCAAGCACAGGCTCTCTCCACTCGTTGTCGTAGTCTCCAAACACCACGTTCTCAGGGAGATACGCAAAGT
>Ga0209092_10000923_pt1 | contig 29733 bp, 26 predicted proteins | sample FraStrMetagenome_FD_187446 | JGI IMG/M metagenome (GOLD analysis project Ga0209092, IMG submission 187446) | Marine eukaryotic phytoplankton communities from Arctic Ocean - Fram Strait ARC3M Metagenome (SPAdes) (version 2) | ecosystem: Environmental > Aquatic > Marine > Oceanic | place: Fram...
TACAAGAAGCAGTAACACTACTTGAGAATCACAACAAGTGGCGCAGAGGTGATGATACTTTAGAGATGGCAGAGCCTAAAGATTTAGGAATGGCGATTGAGTTGATTGTAGAACATTTTAACACCAACGAGAAATGAGAGAGATACTACTTGAGATGTATGAGAAACTTTGGAACGCTGACAAAGACAAGTTTACTTGGAATGTAATACTAAAGGAGACGCTTGAGAAATTAGAAAAGAAATGAAAGACACGCTCATAGACTTAATGAATAGAGACCTAACCGATAACGGTATAGAGAATGACTGAAGTTTGGACAAAGCTATATTGTTGCGATGAGATTGAGGTAAGCAATTTAGGGAGAGCGAGAAGAACAGAAAGAATATTAATGGATGGAAGAAGAATGAAATCTTCAGACATACCCGTAAGTAAAAAGTTCTCTTATATAAGATTCGCCTACACACACAAGGGAAAGAGAGAGCATATATCTATGCACCGAGCGGTATATTTTTCTTTCAGTAAAAAAGACCCTAACGATAATAAAGAATTTGTTGTAGACCACATAGACGAAAACAAACACAACAACAGACTCAGTAATCTTCAGCTTATAACAAGAAGTAGCAACACAATTAAATCAATAGATAAAATGACTAACGAGGCTTGGGAAGACTATATGAAAAACCTTGGCAAATCATCCAATGCTGTATGGAGAGTTGCTATGTATATCCATAGTCTGAAACACAAAGTAACAATACCACCACTTCATATTGCCGACTCTAAGAATCAGTATATGGATTTTGTAGATGAAGGAGATTTGATTCTACATAGAGATGGCAAAGAGGAAATTATTGAAGTCAAGCATCAGTCTTGGGATTGGACCACACACGATGACATACCTTGGAAATCACTAATAGTCTGCGCAAAGAAATCATATGATAGACACGAAGTTAAGCCATCGGCTTATTTCTTGGTAAACACTCAGCTTACTCACGCTTTAGTAATACCTACATCTATGTACGAGCATTGGTGGGCTGAAGATGTTCACGACAAAAAGAAAGATTGGGTGCAGAGAATGTACAAGACAGACCCGAAGAAATATAAATTTATTCAACTTTAAAACATGGACTACAACGGAGACTTTAAGTACGACCTTGCACTCGGTCAGCTAGGTGAAGGATGGATTGGCAAGATGCTTTCAAATAACACCATTGAAGTCAAGTTTGATTTTGCTTGTTACAAAACGGGTAACTTTTATATTGAATATGAATCCCGTGGAAAGCCAAGCGGCATAGCCACGACACAAGCAGACTATTGGATGCTTATAGCTTCAACAGAAAAAGGCGTTAGACTAAAAGAAGAAGTGTCTGGCGTTGATTCTTCAGATGTTATGTTTGCAATACTACTAGACACAAACAGACTCAAGGAAATCTGTCGGGTAAAGTATTTTAGAAAAGATGTAAAGGGAGGCGATAGCAACACATCTCTAGGAGTTTTAATTAAATCAAAAGACTTGTTATGACAACACAAGAAAAAATCAAAGAGGTAGGTCAAGAGGTAATAGACCTACTGATAGAAAAGAACGAGTCCTACGGAGACTCCGCTCTAAAACCCGCAGGGATATTCGCCACGGGTAACGCAGTAGACAACCTAAGCAGTCGTATTGACGACAAACTTATGCGTATAAAGTCACAAGGCTTTAGAGGATACGGAGAAGATAATGTAAAAGACTTGATTGGTTATTTAATTTTGCTTAAGATTGCACTGCAGAACGAGTCAACCACATTGGAGTCTTGGCAAGAAGAGGTTCTTAGTAGAGAGGGATACACTACGACTACAACTTAATTAAATAGATAGAGATGAATACCAACCAAATTGAAGTTACCATTTACCCAAAGGTTTATGGTAAGCACGAGCCTACGTATATAAAATTAGAGACCGCTCTAAATAGAATACGTAACGGAGCCAAGAACCTACCGCTTATTGAGGGATTGCGGAACGGAGACAAGGCACAAAAGAAAGAACTACCAATAGTCTGTTTCAGCGGTACGTTTACAGAACGCACAGATGATGGTATAGTAGACCACTCTTCGCTAATAGTTATAGACTTTGACCATGTAGATGTAGAACACGTTAAGGCTCTTCTATGTATGGATGACTACGTTTTCGCTTGTTGGGTTTCCCCAAGTGGAGATGGTCTGAAAGCATTGGTCAGAATATCACATCCCGAAAGACATCGTGACCACTTCCGTGCAATCGTTTCATACTTTGATAAGACCTACGGGCTTGAGGTAGATGAGTCGGGAATCAATGAATCACGCGCTTGTTTTGAATCTTATGACCCCGATATGTGTTTGAAGGATTCCTCAAATACGTTTACCGCATTTAAGTCTGAAGAGAAATCAGAAAAGCAAGAGGTAAAGATATCAGAGGGGGACCATACAGATTACATGAAGCTAAACTTAGCTGCACGTATGGTTCGTAATTCTGTTGATGGACAAAGACATCACCAACTTTTAAGAGCAGCAATACTATGTGGTGGATACATCGCAGTAGGTCGCATGGAAGAAGAAGAGGTGGTTCGTGTTTTGATGCGGGAGTTTGCTCGCCAAGAATACGATACCCACTACCCACTTGAACAGACTATACGTGATGGCATCATGGAAGGCAAGTCTATGCCTATCCGTGACCTTATGGATGCTGAGGATAAAATCAATCGTGAGTTGGATGTATCAAGAATGGACATGTCTTTCATCTCATCTGATGATGAGGACATGAGTTGGATATCAGACTACGCTGAAGGTAAGATTGAGGTTGGTCTCGCTACGGGAGATGAGAGAATGGATGAGCATTTCAGATACAAAAAAGATTTTACAATCATCAATGGTCACTCTAACATAGGCAAGACTACGTTTGCTCTTTACATGCTTGTTAATTCAGCAATCAGACACGATTGGAAGTGGCTTATATATTCCTCAGAAAATAAAACTGCATCAATTAAGATGAGGCTTATGGAAATGGCTACAGACATTCCCGTTAAGCAGATGACTTATATGCAGCGTAAGGAGGCATTCAAATGGGTTAATAGTCACTTCACAATTGTTAGCAACAAGGATGTGTATTCATATATAGATTTGATTATGTTCTGCGAGAAAGTAAGCAGTGAGCAACACATTGATGGCTTCTTTATAGACCCTTACAATTCCCTTAAGATTGAGATGACAAACAATCGCAACGTAGGTACGCACGAGTATCACTACGAAGCGACTTCTGAATTTCTAACGTACTCAAAGCGTAAGGATATCGCTATATGGTTGAATACTCACGCAGTTACTGAGGCTCAGAGAATGAAAGGTGATGATGGATTGCCTATCGCCCCATTTGCAGAGCAGACTGAAGGAGGCGGTAAATTCGTGAACCGCTGCGATAATTTCCTGACATTCCATAGGAAAATTCAGCACCCCGAGCCTCATATGCGTAAGACCATGGAGTTTCACGTTCGTAAGATTAGAGAGGTTGAAACGGGAGGTGCTCCAACAAGCTACAACGACCCAATGATGTTTGAGATGAATGCATCAAAGACAGGTTTCACTAATCAGAGAGGCAAACTGATGTTTACTCCGTTGGGTAAAGAAGAGGTAAAGCAGGAGGAAATATTCCTAGAGGTCAGCCCTCATCACGCTTTTTAATAAGTTGTTAAAAAATAATTGACAAGTCTGTAGTTTTTGTCTATATTTATGTATGGCAAAAAAGAAGGACCTAGGCATTTACAGAAGTGGACTTGAGAAGTACTGCGCGGAGGCTCTTGAGTCTAATGGTCTAGCCTTTGAATATGAGCCTAAGTACGTTATAATGGAGGGGTTTAACTACCCCTCTACGTATTTTAAGTCTGTTCCTAAGCAGGAGTTAATGGTTGACAGAAGTAATTCAAAGCATCTTCCCATAACTTACAAGCCCGACTTCTTATTACCCCACAATAGTATTTTCATAGAGACTAAAGGATTCGTAAGAAGGAATGACTCATTCCCCTTGCGTTGGAAATTGTTCATGAAGTATCTGGTAGACTCTGGCATGGGTCACTTCAGACTATTTATTCCCAGGAATCAGAAACAAGTAGACCAAATAATAAACTTCATAAAAAATGAGCATGACGCAAGATAAACTTAGCGAACTGTACAGTCTCGCTTGTCTTAATGCGCACGCGCTTTTAGACGAGTTATATGAGTCTGTACACACCCCCGATGGCGACCCATTGATTAACCCCGAAGATGTAAAGCAGGTTAGACAAAAATTTCTAGCAAAGATTAGACATGAACTTGAACTAATAAACGCAGCGAGTGATGAGGCTTCAGAAATGCAGTAGATGCAAGAAGTCTAAATCCGAAACAGAGTTTCACATAGACAGAAGCAGAGCATCGGGTCTTCAGCGGTATTGTAAGACTTGTAAAAAGTCAGTGGATGTTCACGGGAAGAAAAAATTTCAAGGGTATTTTTTTATTTATTACCTACCTAAAGAGAGGTATATAGGTATGACTAAAAACTTTGTAAAAAGAAGAACAAAGCACAGAGAAGGAGGAAAAAACATTAAGTATGCTTTTGTGATTTTTAAGACCAAAAGAATGAAACTCGCACATTTAGTAGAAACAATCTTTCATATGTTTGGATTTAACGGATTTCGTTATTAAGTTTGAAGAGCATAATAAATATGACATCTCGGAAAGACGAGAATTGGTTTGGTAATAAGAAGGGGGCTATTTGCCCCCTTTTTTATTCTTCTTTTTTGCGTAACAACATTTACCATCGCATTCAACAGGTCTTGTTGAACACCACTTCTTCTCTTGCTTATTTCTCAAATTGTTTCATGATTATTTTAAACACTAAGAACGCTAAAGCCATGTATATAGCAAGGTTCTTAATTTTATCCCAAACTGATTCCTTTTCAACATAAACAACCTTGTCGTATGGAACTTCAATAGTCCGAACTATCGTATCCGAGTCGCATTTCGCGTCTATAATAAGAGTGTCGTTCACCTTTACTATTTTGACCCTGAGTCTGTCCTTCGTGATTGTTATAGTATCGTGTTGCCTCAAAGTCACAGTATCCTTCAAAACCACAGGCGGGACTACAAGTGTGTCCTGCACAACCAACGTATCCTTTTTCAGAATCATTGGGTCTTTCTGGACCGCTTTTTTCAAGTGCCATTGAGCGCTGCAGCTGCTCAATAACAGAATCAGACTTAATTGTGCCAGCCATTTCATCGTGCTATTTTTTCTTAGCGAATGCTTCTAGGCCTGCAATTCCGAATGACCCTAGAGTCACTATTACGAAAGAGTTGTAAGTGAATTCATTAATGGGTAAGTCCTTACCCCAAAATCCACTCATCACATCTGCAATCATTACAATCACCATTACCGCAAAAGACAAGAATCCAATGATAGTCTTCTCGTTCCAGTCGTTTGTGTCCTTAAAAATCTCTTTAAAGCTCATAATTTTTGTTATTAGTTTTTTCATCGTTTGTTTATTTATTCTTCAATTAAAAATCCACCACGAATATACGCTCTTTCAATCTTATTAAATCTGTTGAGAACTTTGTTCGCGTTAACCATCATAGATGCGTTTCCTTTGTGTTGCGCAACCCGTAAAACAGAATCATACATCTTCTTTACATCGTCAAGTGCTTCAAGTCTGTTTGTTCTGGCTCTGCCTTTTAGCTCGTTATAAGGTTTGCCCTTCGTGTACTCACGCGCAGTAAAGTAGAACTGCTGACCTAGATTATATTTGTAATCTCTGATAAGCATCTGATTCTCTTGATACTTTGCAGTTGAGACCAATGAAGGCGGCATAATCATAGACTTAGTGGTGTAGCCCATAATCTTAGCAAACTTAGAAGCCGCTGGGTCAGACTTGTCGTACAAATCTCTACCGTAAGCATCTCTTCCTTCCGTCAGGTGTACCGCAAGCTTAACGAACATGTTCGGACTCATGAAGTCTGCAAATCCCGTCAGGTCACCCATCAGGGCATCAGATATCTCTCCATAAGGGTCTTCCATACTATAGTTGTACACAGAAACGACTCCGTCATCAGAAATATTCTTAACGATTAGACTATGACCTTCCATCCAGTCTGGTCTGATGGCCAAAGCGTCTTCTGCTATTTCTTCATCGTCATCGCCCAGGAACATAGAGGTTAGTATAGCAGGGACAACCGCTCTTGCTCCAAGAGTAGCAATACTACCCATCATTCTTCTGCGACCAGCAGCTAAATATTCCTTTCTCTGAACTTCAGACAGACTCTGGTCAGAAGACTTCTTGATGTCTGCTGTTGCGTTTCTAAGGTTAGCTGTGATACTTCTCCAAGACTCAAGCTTGAAACCCAAGAAGTCACCTAAAGGAACTTTAGAGAATGAGTTGATGTACCACTTCGGTAGTCTTGAGAAGGTAGGTGTGTTCTGCTTAACAAATTCACCAGCTTCATCACGAACCTTAGTCTGTTGTGCTTCGGTCAGACTAGCGTAATCCTTACCGTAGAGCTTCTTAGCGAAAGACTCACGCTCCACACGGTAGATAATAAGCTTAGTGTAATCATCAATAGCAGCGTACTTCTCAGCAAGTTTAGCATCAGTATTCTTAACCTTGGTCCAAACCTTCTTGAGGTGAGCCTCTGCTCCGTTGAAGTCTTCATCAAACAACACGTTCATAGCCGCATCGTTTACATCAATCAGACCTGCATTAACATCAGCGCCAATCAAACCAAGCTCAGACATCTCTTTCAACAGACTCTCAATCTCTGGGTTTGCTTCACCTTTTCTGGTTCTGTCAATTCTGTTCTTAAAGTCTTTTAGGAATGCAGGGTTTAACACACCGTTAGCGGCAATGAAGAACATACCACCCGTAAGGTTCTTTCTCCATGTGGGGAGGTTCCATACAACCTTAGACTTACGCATCACCTTGAGGCCCTTGAAGTAAGCATTCAGTACTGCGTTCTCAGCTTGGAGTAACGGCTTGCTCTGCAGCATCTCAAAGATTTCGGTCTTAACGTATTTACCATTAATAGGGGAGTATTGGTCCTTAACCTTCTTCCAATTACCGCTATTAATTTCAGCTTCAGTAACCTCATCCTTAACGAAGTCACCACCGAAAGCATCAGATATCTTCTTAACCATCTGAGTCTTAAAGATAGTCTTATGCATAACCATAGCCGTATCAATGAAGGAGTTGACAGGGTCCTTCTCTCTTCCTAGTAGTTCTGCGATATGCTCTGGAATACCCTTCTTCTGCTGAAGAGCAGTCTTAGGAATCTTTATTGAGTTAGCAGACAAACCTGTAAAGACAAAGTCTGGGTCCTCACGCATAGCTTCAATCTCGGAAACATATTTGTTGATAGACTCTGTAGCCTCATCAATGAGTCTGTTTATTGTTGCTGGTTGCTTCAAGATGTCTAAAGCTTCTTCTTGGGTCTTTCCTTCTTTAATAAGCTTCTTGAACTCACTCATTTTAGCGACCTCGTATTCTGCTTCGTAAGCCTTTCTTTTGGCTTTGTCTGTAATCTTATACTCTTTAGAAGAGAAAAAGCGGTAGGATGTATGTAAATAGCTTCCTAGGTTGGCTCTGATAGCATCCTTGATAGAAGGAGCATCGGCAACCTTCTCTGCAGCAGCTTTAGTTAGGTCAGAATCAATGATTCCACCTGTCTTGGTATTCACTACACGGTACATAGTCTTACCTTCCTTAGACTTGTAAGACTGTACTTCTTTAAACGCTCTCTCTGGTAGACTGTCAAACAAAGGATTGTCCAGGAACACCTGGGACAGATTATCTATCATAGCTCTCATTGAGTCTGCAGCTGCAATAATTGCATCGCCTTTAGGCATCTTCTCAATTCTTTCCGCTATTGCTTGCTTCGCTTCTGGGTTAGACTCGGTAATGTATGCACGTACCTCAGCTAAAGCCTCTGGAGTTTTAGTAAGCTTTCTTAGTCTGACGGCGTGCTTTCTAACTGCTAACGCCGAGAAAGACAACTGACTGTTCATGGACTCAAGGAAGGTACGAACCTTCTTCTGTGTTTCTGTAAATACTAATCCTTTCTCCTCAGCAAAATTACCTAAGCCCTCAAACATATCACGAAGACCTTTGCGTGAACGAAGTCTAGCGAATAAGTTAGGGTTTTCAGTAGTAGACTCTTGCTCATCAAATAACTGTTGCTCCTCTGGAGATAACTGTGAACGCTCTCTAGTGTAGAAGTCTGAGTACTTTTTCTTGTTTTTAGCTCTAAACTTCTGAAGTGCTGTTAGGTTTTTGTAAGGCTCAATTTTACCTACATTGTTATTGATGTCCTCAATAGTATTCTTATTGATGTTTCTAAAAAGAATCTGAGACATGCCCGATGTAGGAGGGAACATTGTCTTCATTTGATTATTCAAAAGCTTCTTGTGCTTTGTTAATTGAACCTCAGACATCTTCTCCACAGACTTCAGTTGATTAGTAAAGTTAAAATCTTTAGAAAAATCATAATGGTCTGCATCGTGAGGGTTCTCTGGTTTCTCAAGAATCTTTATCGTTACCTCAGCTTTAGGGTCTTTAAGTCTAATCTGATAAGGGTAGGAAGGGTGAGCGTTTTCGCCCATTACCTCTACAGCTTCAACCTCACTACTTGTTTCAAGTATAGCGTAAGCCATACCTGTCTGAACACCATTGATAGCTGGCTCAGAAAGAATCTCAGAGAAAGAATTTTTTATCTCTTTGCCGCTAACCTTTTCGTATCCAAACTTATCTATAAGAACTTTCTTTTGATTCTTGTCTAATGACGCAACAAAAGAAGATATGGTTAATCCTGTAATGTCTTTTCTTAGAGGGAAGATACTTACATCTGCATCCTTGACATTATAAAGAACAGATTTAATATCCTCAGCACTTTTAAACTTGCGCTTAGAGACACTGACGTGTCCTTTTTTATCTGTTTTTAAATTAAGTAATCCAGCCTCAGATAATTTTTCAAGCTTCTCGTTTATCTCGTTTAATTTAGATAAGTCTGTGTTGCTTATTTTGCCAGCAGCATTTAAGTCTGTTAGCTCCGCTTGCTTGTCAATCATTTTATTTAACTCGCCTGCTTTTCTAAATATCTTATCATAAACAGACTGATACATAGATAGCTCTTGTCTCTTACTCATTTTAACTGTAGAGACGTAGTTTTCAATCATTGAGCCTACATTTCTTGAAGCAGCGGTAGATGAAAACAACTTTTCTTGAGTACCAGCCGTGAGCACCATTCTTATTTTTCCGTCACCAAGAGTGCGCATAGCATTTAAGTCTGAAGCCATTTTTATAGCTGCAGACCTAGTAGATGCCCAAAAAGCACCTTTAAATCGCTCTGGGAATAACATACCACCAAAGTTCTCCCCTATTACGTTTCCGTTTTCGTCTTTTATAAGACCTACAGAAGCGTTATCTGGCTGATGCAGCATATAAGCCTTTCCATCAAGCTCAGACATCTTAGCCTTGAACTTAATGCGTCCTGTAGCTATACCTTTCTTAATTTCTTTTCCAGATTGGAAGTAGTCAACAAGAAATCCTTTAGATTCTTTTTTGTAGTCTTCTACAAGCTCAGACATCTCTTTAACAACACCCTCAAGTTTTACCTCTTGATTCTTAGCTAAAGGAATCGGCTGATTCATGGGGTCTAGGAAAGAGTCTGAATTAGCATTGATAAACGAACGCATGAACTGTACAGCTTCCTGTTGTGCTTCGTTTGACAGTACATCGTATCTTAAGTAGTCTACAAGTCTGTTGTCTACTCCAGCTTTGTTTGCTAGTTTCAGTAAGAACTTCTTGATAAGGTCTGAAAGCTTCTGAATCATAGGCTTGCTTAACGTTTGCTCTGCCTCGCTCATTATGCCTGCTAGTTCCGCCAGGAACTCTTCAGACTGAACGTTTTCATCGTACCTTTTTATAAATTCTTCAAGCTTTTTAGCTATAGCTTTATCTGCCTTGCTTCCTCTTCTTAGAGCTACGTAAAGAACTTTAGCTAAATCCTTAGCTACTATTGGGTCTTGATTGTACGCCTTGTCAAAGAATGCGTGGAATGCCTCATGTACAGGTGTGCTAGCCGTAGCAAACTCTAGGTTTATGTGTATCTCTCTAGCGCCTGTTGCTGTGTTGTATATGTAGCGACCACCTTCAGCACTTCTTTCGTTTACTCCGTTTTGTGAGTAAGCGTTCATTGCTTCATTAAAAGACCTCGTGTTTTCGTGTGTTACAAAGACAACGTCTGGAGATAAGGTGCGAAGAATAGACTTTGCTTTAGCTATAGCTTCTCTAATAACAAAAGGCTTAACCCCTCTCTTGTTTGAGATTTCTTTTCTGTCTCTGATTCTTACAGCTAATGAAGAACGGTCTTCTGTAATTCTTTCTGAATTTTTAGAAGCTCTTTTAATAGCTGCATCCCATTTAGCCTTTGATTCGTAAATGGTGACCTGAGAAGAAGCATAAGCTCCTGTTCGTGGGTCTGATTTATAATATTGAGTTTTGCCGTTTCTTGTAACGGTGTAAAAATGAATCGTTTTATTATCTTCTTTGGTAAGACCGTTTAACCCACCTATAGCTTCAAATCTAACAGAGTTTTCTTCCTCTGCTTTTAATTCTTGTTCTACAGGAGTTTTAGTGACCTTTGGTTCTACTGCCTTAGTTTCTTTTTTATTCTGAACTTCAGATATAATGTCAGTGGATTTTAACCCTGCTTCTTTGGATTTTTTAGCCAGTTTCTTAGAAAGCTTTGTTACCTTTCCTAAAGATGCACTTTGTTTTCTTGTTCTGTCAACAGCTGGTATAGCCTCAATTTCCATTACTTCCTTGCTGTTTATCAGCGCAACAAACTCTTCAGCAATTTTAATTAAATCATCTGGAGTTTTTTTAGTTTCCTCACGAAGTGCTTTTAAGAATTGACCTTGACCGTCATATCCCTTAGCGCCTTCTTTGATTTCATAGCGCTTAACACCACCTGCAAAAGTCTTTTCTTCTACTTCATAAGTAGCGTACTCACCGTCCTTGCCGATAGTTTTCTGGAATAGTCTGTCGTTGCCTTTACCATCTCTTACAATGTATACTCTGCTTTCTTGTGGAACTTGAGCATGTACAACAGGCTGGAATGGTTTACGTGTAGTTCTTTTACGTTGAGTCTTAGTAGTACCTTTTTTAACTGGCACTGGCTTTTTAAACACGCCTTTGACTTCTGTAGGAGCTTCAGACTTTACAAATACGCCTTCAGCATCTTTCTCCATTACGGTTTCAGAAATAGTCTCAACCTTAACATCAGTACGTCTAGCTAACTGCTCGTTTCTAAACTTATCGTATTGCTGCTTCGTTTCAAATTTTCTTGGGGCACTGCCTTCAGTTACGTTAGTTACTGTAGCATATGGCAGCTGACGCTGTCTGTTGGAGCCATTTACTTGAATCTTTAGCTCTACAACCTTTCCATCTCTTTTGTAGGTTACTTTTTCTACAACTCTTCTTGACTTAACAGGGGCTTTAGTTTTCTCTTCAGAGAATCCTACTACACGAGCAGACTCGGATGCAGAACGTCCTTCTGGAGATGCGTCATACTCACGAGCAAATGCCTCACCTTCTTTAGCTCCTGCTTTAATCTTTTTATTGATAGCGTCACGGAAAGACTTTACATCTTTGTATGACTTTGCTTCACCTTTCTTTTTGCCATCAACAAATTCAGTTACCGTATGGGTAACCTTGCCTGTCTTCGGGTCTACAAAAACATCTCCTTCATAAGAGGTAACCTTGCCTGTGCGCTTGTCTGTCTTTTCAATAACAGTCTTGTACCCACGCTCAGTGCTCTTCATTCGGGATTTTACACCAGAGTATCTTGATTTAGGGGCCGCAGCTCTAACTTTAGCGACAGCTTCTAGTTTAGCTTTTGATTCTTCTTCTGTAACCTTTGGTTCCTCAGCAACAGGGGTTTCAGCTTTTTCCTCTTTAGGCTTTTTGACCTTTTCTACTTTAGGTGCTTTTTCTTTTTTGACTACAGGTGTTTCTTCTGTAATCTCAGCAACAGGCTCTTCAACAACAGGAGTCTCAGTGATAGGCTCTTCCGTAGCAACAGGAGCTTCGTCAACAGTTTTAGACTTGTCTCTTATTGCTTTTATCTCTTTGCTTTTTTGTTCTACTATTTTTCCGACAGCTGCTTTTTGTGAGTCTGTCATCTCTTCACTCTTAGTAGACTCTGAAAGCTCTGTGATTTCTTCTGCTAGAGTACTTAAAGCTGTTAGGTCCTCTTCAGACATGTTATCTAACGCGTCAAGAGATTCCTTTTGAAGAGTAGTTCTTTTCTTCTCAAGCTTCTGTATCTCCTTAAGTATTGTAGCTCTTTGTTTTTTGGGCGCTGTTTTTAACGCTCCGTTCAACTCTTCAATCTGAGTTTTTATCTCCTTTGATACACTTGCGTTTTCAACCTTAAAGATTTTCATCTTCTTGTCAAAATCTGCAGGGTCTTTTTCAAACTTGTTAAGCATCTCCTGCTCATCAGCATCAAGCTTACCTTGAAGACTTGTAGACAAAGACTTTACTAAGCGACCAGAGATACCAGCGGCAGGGTCTGCAAGACCTTCTAAGGCAACGTCTCTCCAGTTTATCTCATCACCTGCGGCAAGAGAACCTAAAGCCTCACCAGAAGCTCCTAAAGAACCCTCAACAGTATACTCAGCTATCTCTGCAGCTACTCTTTTGGCTCCTGTTTTAGCCACACCTTTAGCTACAGCGCCGCCAAGACCTGCAGACAAAGCGTCAAAAGAACCAACTATACCAGCCTTAGCTGCAGACTCTTTTACTAATGGAGCCATAAGCTCCTCGTTATTCCATGCAGCTTCAAGAGCTTTAGGATTGGTGATATCAATTCCGTTTTCAGCTATTTTACCAAGCAGAGTGCTACCGAAAGTAAGCATACCAGAGCCAGCAAATGCTGCACCAGCAGCCCCACCACCAGCAGCTGTAACAGGAGCGAAAACAGTACCTACAGCGGCACCAGCAGCAGCGCCTGCACCAGCAGAAGCAGCGGCCTCTGGAGATATAGACGAGTCTACTAATCCGATAAGAGATTCTGGGATTGTTCTTACGATGTCAAGAAGAAAGCTACCCACAACGTTTTCTTCGTCACCTGCAAGCCAGTCTTCAGCTTTTGGTGCATTATCGTTAAGTACTTTATTGTAATAGGCTAGTTCTTCAAAGTCAATAGAACCACCATAGAATGAGCGAGCTGCAATCTTACCTGTCTCAGAACCAGCAATAGCTCTGTTCCAGAGTCTGCTAAGTTCCATCGGGTCATTGTCTATTATCTTAAACGCATCGCGCTTAGGAGCTTCAGTAGGTAATGCCGAGTCTGTAGGAGTGGTCTCCCCAGTAGAAGGTAATTCCGTAGAATCTTTTTTTTTAGGAGTCTTATCTTGCCATCCGCCAGTTGGAGCGTAGTCTACTTGAGAGCGGTACTGTGGGTACTTCTCTAGCATTTTGCCTACTAGCTCTTGATTATCAATCTCAGCGTATTCGGGATGATTAGACTTTATACCAGCAGCGAAAGCGTCTACAGAGTAGACCTTATTGTTCGCCATTCTTTCTTCTGGAGATTCAGACATATTCTTTACTCTTTGTATTGAGCAAAGATACTGATTTTAGATTAACATAATAGTCTGTCAATTAAGCCCTTGAAGCGTATTTAGGTATAGTATTGTTTACTATGCTCGCTATTGTTTTTTCGTAATTTTTATCTTCAGCATATCTCTTGCCGTCTTTTCTTACGAATTCTTTTTCCCATAGTTCACTCCAGTTACCGCTTTCTGGACGATAAAGTCTGCTAAAACCTTCTCCCCATGCGTCAATACCTTCTTCCCAAGTATCGTAGTATTTATTAAATTTGTCTTGTTCTTCACCACTTTTGTCATCGCCACCAGTGGTGTTGCCCCAGTTAAAAGGGTTTTTTGTTTTTGCCTGTCTTTCACTAATACCAAAATTACCTTCAGTAGCAAGCATTGCCATAGTTATTTCTACAGGTATATCATACTTGTTGGAAACACCTATAATCATTTCAGGAGTAATCGGTGATTCTTTTCTACCTTGGTCTGTTGTCCAGTGTGCTATAACTTTTTCTACAGCGGGAGTATCAAATTTTATTTTTGGAGATATTTTAACTGAAGCAATTTTATTTTCGGTAGCGGCAGGAGAAGAGTCAACTGGAGCTGCTCTACCAGTTTGTGGCGTAAAGCCTAAACCTAAACCGTCACCTTCGGTGCCTTTAACCTCCTGCATTGATGGAAGCATTTGCTTTACTTCTTCTGCTTCTGGTGTTGTTTCTTCTTTAGCTTGTTCAGCTGGTTGCTCAACAACCTCTTCTTTTTTTGCCATTCCTCTAACAGACACGCCTAGCTTTCTTTCAATCTGAGCTAACTCAGCTTCTGAAGCCTTGACAGTCTGCGGTGGTACACCAGATGCTATTTGTTTACTAATGTAGAATGTTCCGTCTTCAGCCATACCTACGCCTAGCATATCTCCAACTTTTTCAATAGCAAACATTTCCACGTCTTGAGTTGACTCTCCAACTTTTACAGACTCAATGTAAGACGGGTTAGACTGTATAGCAGAGCCTCCCATAGTGTTTTTAATAGTAGACTCAATGTCACCTAGGTAAGACTCAACAGCTTTATTGAAGAAGTCTTCATCTTGCATACGTTCCTCTACCTTCCTGACATCATCTCTAGATATGCCTTGCTTTCCGTCAATAATGCCTAACTCACTGATAGCGTAGTGCATGCCTACATCTTGTCTAAACGCAGGGTCATTCTTGAGTCTGTGTGTAAACTCAGATGTTGCTTTAGATATTGCTTGCTCTGGGCTTGATGAAGATTTTAGTACTCCTTTTATTTCTTCAGTATAAGAAGTAGGTAATACAAACTTACCAGTCTGAACAGCTTTAGGCAGTAGGAAAGAGTTGTTAGGATTTATCTTGCTTGAAAAAAATGAAGACTGTTCTGCGGGTACAAATTTATCCCCTTCTTTAACTAGAACCTGTCCGTTTTCTGTCTTGACTTCAGTCTTGTCAAACATTCTACTATTGTATCTTTCTTGAATAGACTCTGGGCTTTCAGCGTAGCCTGCAAATTCATTTGCCTTAGCTTGAGCGTAAGTATTGTTCCATTCACCCTGCATCGCCATACCTGCACCTGAAAAAAAGTTAACCTTATTAGCAAGGTCTTTCATAGCCTTTTTATCAGACTCTGAACCACTTTTCTGGTATTTTACAGCAGCTTCACTAAACGTATCGTAAGCGCCCTGCAGTACATCTTTTCTTACTCCGGTTAACTCGTACTGAGCAGTTCCAAAGGCAGACTCAGCGCCTGTAGCTGATGTTTCTTTAGCTCTAAAATCTCTTTCAGCTGCTACCTGCTTGTCTTTCTTCATTCCAAGCTCAGTAAAACTAGGAGTCTTGTATACGTTAGGGTCTAGTGCTGCCATTACTTATTGCTTTTAGCTTTTTTCTCAAACTGCTTGAATAACTTTCTAGCAAATGAACTTTCTTTTTTAATTTTTGCTGCTTGCTCTGGATTTAAAATGTACTCACCACCAGTAGCTTCTCCAACTTTAACACCATTCTGAACAATGTCTATAGGGTTAGAGCCGTGACTAAAACTACCATTTGTCATCATTCCACCCTGCTTGTAAGTTCCAGGAATAGATTTTATTCCAGTATCAAAACCAGCCCCAGCATTTGGAGCTGCAATAAACTGCCCTGTTACAGGGTCAATAAACCCATTAGGATTGTAGGATGTTGCTTGAATTTCTCCAAGTCTGAATTGCATTTCTTGGTCTGAAGGCATTCCAGATGCAGTGCTTCCGCCGCCCCAGCTTCCACCAGCCCCAACTCTGTTTGCAGTGGTACTTTGAGGTGGCAATGCCTTAGCCGTTTGCTCCTCAAGAAGTTGTTGCTGCATTAACGCAGGTCTGTCTAAGGTTTCAGTTGTAATAGAAATTGGTTGTTTTAAACCAGCCTGCATGCTTTCCATGCCTTTTCTTAATCCGTAATCTTGCCAGCTTTGACCAACATCTTGAACAAGAGCGTTCTGATTCAGAATAAAATTCTGCATGTTTTCATTGGTCTCTCCCAAACCAAAACCACCAACAGCATCACGGGTTTTTTTAATTTGTCTGTCAGTCATAAACTGACTAAACTTAGCTGGAGTATCAGCTAAATAACCTGCAGCGCCCTTTACGGCTTTCCCTATTGGCGAAAAACCACCAGCCATAGCTCCTGTAGCTACATCCGTGATACCTCCCACAATGTTTTGTCTTGCGGCAGCAGCAGCCTGTTGTGCTTGCAGTAATTCTGTCTGGCTGCGGTTTTCTTTTCTGTTAATTGCAGTTTCTTCTGCGCGAGCTAAACTCTGCCCTACGCGCATACGCATCTGACGCTCTTGAGCTAGCATGCGATTCTGAGAGTTCTGTGCCTGTGCTGTGGCAGCGCCAAGACCACCTACTAATGCACGACCACCTGCGCCTTGTAAGGCTTGTACAGAGGTTGCAAGATTACCTTGTATAGCGTCTGTTTCAATGCGCGCTAATTCAGAGTCGTAAGCGTTTTTATAGTTTTCGTAAAACTGTGCGGGGGTTTCTAATGATGGAGCAGCAGCTTTAGCTCTATCGTACTCTCTGTTAGCCTCTTTAAGCTGTTTTAAGCCATATATACTTTTTACAGCACCACCTACGATGTCCATTGAGCCACCAAGCTCAGTAAAAGAACCACCCTCTTCAAATCGTTTTAACTTCATAGTGCAAATTTAATCTTTTTAGTTGACTCTATCATTGTGCAGTCTAGACCTATCGTAACTTAACGATAACGCGTGAACTTCAAACGGTGTCGTGTCAGAACTTGTAAGTTTTATTTTAAGGAACACATCTCTCATAGGGTCTCCGTCTACTCTAGAGTTGTGCTGTACAAATATGTTATCACCTACACTTGTGTTTACTACGGTAGAAGAGCACTGAATAGTTTTTTTATCTGTAATTCCAGTAATATTTATTGTAGTGTCTGTTAATGTAGAGCCTACAGCTGTGTATAAATCATCTCCTATAACAAAAGGTAAAGTATTTACAGGTGTAGTAAATGTAATTTTATCTCCAGAGATAGATTCAACTTTACCTAGATATATCTGATGACCTGTAGATACAAGCGTATCTCTAGGAATCATAGCATATCTGTTTCCCTCTCTGGTGTCAAAGTCTGTTGCACCTAGTGTTGTACTCTGGGTAAGGTTTGTTAGCAATCCACTCCAAGTACCACTACCTTCTATCCCTAGTGCTTCAAACACTTTAACCATTGAAGGATTATAATTAGATACAGACTCAATTATAGATTCATATTGAGTTCCATAAAAATTATTTCTAGTCTCATTTACATTGTGTTTCCACATAAGGCCAGAATTATTATTATTAAAACTGTATAGCTCGTTGTTAATGTTTACGTAGTTAGTAGGTTTAAAGCTATACTTGCTGCCCCATACACCTTCTTTATGCTTGTATGCAATTGTAAACCCAAAGTTTTCTTGTTCACTTGTTCCTACGGTTATTGTTTCTCCGCCACAGGTTGTAGATGGGAATGTAATAACATTAGTAGACAGATTTATTTGACCTATCGCGATAAAACTATAAGAAGAGTCTGTTATCACTATTGTTATAGTAGCAGAAGAGCCAGCTAATTCATCATCTATAAATATGCCGCCGCCTGTGTTTAACTGGTCAATAAATATAACACCGTTACCAGCGTCCTCCCAGTTCCCACAATATACATTCCACAAAGAACCTAAAGAGTTCCATATTATAGTGCTGCTAGTATAATTAATTTGATTTGCTATAACGTTATCCTCAGAGTCCACAGAAACCTCATAAACATCAGAGCCTATGGTTACGCTAGACAAATAATTAGGCTCTACGGTAAGTATGTATTCTCCATTATCTGGGTCAAATCCTCCAATTATCTTTATGTTTGACGAAGACTCTAGTATTCGTTTAAAGCTGTCTTGAAAAAAGCTGTCCATTCCTTTTTCGCTAATAGGCGTAATTCCATCAGCAGACAATCTAATTACCTTTCCAGCTTTAAAATCTGCATAGTATACAACACCAAAGCGCTCAACAGCAGACTCTGGATTTCCAGCTGTTCCAAAATCACCAGCATAATAAGAAGGCACTCCAAGAACGTTTTTAGAAACTGTTACTCCAGTATCGCCACTAGCATATTCAATTAGGTTTCTTCCTATTGGTAGCTGAGAAGCTTTACTTTCCTGAAGAACCGTTAACGCATCTCCTCTAGGAATTAATCTATCTATACCTCCATGAGAAATATCCAAATCAGACCAATTTGCTAAACTTAAATTAAAAGAGCTTAAGTTAAGTCTGTCTGAGTCTATAACAAATGCGTCAGAGTACGTAACAGAAGACTTTCTACGAAGTCTTTTAGCCTCTGGTATATATCCGTATGGTTTACCTACAGACATGTAATCAGACCTAAAGAAATCGCTTACAGATTTATCCTCAATAAAATCTAAATCATACTGAAAAGAATTTCTTACATACTTTCCAGAGAGCATAGGATAAAACTTTCTTAGTGGATTTCCTGTTCTTAATTTTCTAGCTCTAAAATAAACATCACCCTGACCAGTAGAAATAACAGCGTCTTCATAATTTATTATACTAACAGAGTAGGTGCCCACAGAAGGAACAGTAGTTCCACTTGTGTACTCGTAAGAATACGTTCCGTCAAGATTTATAAATACATTTGTTATCTTAGCTGTAGTTCCATCAACATTAAAAGAATCATTAATGTAAAATCTTTCGCTTGATGAAGCTGTAGATGTTGACAGTATATCTATTGAGTAAGAACCTCCAGAGGTTACATCTCTCTGCCCGTAGTGCTGACCATTTACAACATCGTAAGTCTGGTCTATAGCAAAGTAAACTTTTTCTTCTAGTTCTTTTTTAGGTGTAAATATTTCTACTAAAGTTTCTTTATCCCAGTTAGAGTTCCCCCTAAGAACATCTTTTGCGGAGAATCCAGAAATGTCTTTAGATTGTATTACTAAGAACCATCCAGTTTTTTCCGTGTCATCACTAGGGTTAGCTAAGAAAGGAGCTTCGTTAGCATCAGAAACAAATTCGTATCCAAGTATATTAAACTCATGATGAACGTAAGTGTAATTAGCATCCTTATATCTTACAACTCTTAGCTTGTCGCCCTCTTCGTATTTGTACTCTATTCTTGCATCAGTCTGTTCTTTATATGAGTTAGACTTACCCTCAAGACTAGCCATAGACAAATACAGCTTTTCGTGATTGTCTGCAGCTTCCGCTTTGACTAAAGGCATAGCCCTAGAAACAGTGTACTGTAAGAATTTATCGTAGTTAGAATTCATTCCGTAAACAAGCTGCCATTTTTTAGCAAAACTTGGAGCGGGACTATCAATTCTAAAATCTATTTTGTTTGCGTAAGTATTAGTTCTCTCAGACAGAGGGCTTATGTATACGCTTTCAATTTTATTTACTCCAGATGCTCTTCCTCTATCGTCTAAATAAACAATACCAAAATCATGTTTAGCATTTTCTTTAAACGAGCGATGTCCAGTAATATCCTGTATAATAAAATTAGAGCTGCTTGTTACTGCTGCGTCGCTGTACTCATAGTCTGTGGTTAAATCTGTTGAGTCTGTTTGGTTGTATCCCGAAAGACCTGCGATTTGTAGTGTTGTTGATTTAATTATATCTACAGTAAGCTCTGCCGTGCCTATGCCTATAAAATTGCTGTCAACTATAGTTAAATGAGAAGCGTATACTTCAGCTCCTCCAAACTTTAACTCCGATGTGTATAAATTTGAATTACCAGTCTGGACAGGAGAGCTAAATTTAAAATAAGCTTTTCCTTCTAACCATACTCTTCCTTTTACGCCTGTTAAACTTGCATTGTAAACCGTAGAGTGCTCTACGTCTCCTTTTTTAGGTTCTACCGTAGTGTTAAACACTCTATTTGATATAGCGTTATTTACTAAATTAATTGCACTTAGTTTAGATGTTCCAGAAGGTATGTCTATGTCAAATTTAACTCTAATAGCCTCTAAAGATAAATAGGGTTCATCAAAGTCTAAATTTTTAGACTCGCCCGTATTTTTAACTGTAGTCTCTTTATCTAGGGATTCGTAAACTATACTTATTTCAGAATAGTTACCTGTTTTAGATACTTGCAGATGGTCAGAAACTATAGTTAAATCTACAGATATTCTTGAGTTAATATTAAATGTAGATGGTAACTGAACGTAGTTAATCTGTATTTTAAAAGGATTAGAATTACTAAAAGAACCTACAGGAGTAGCATAATCTAACTCAATAGGAATCTCGGACACAACAGGTTTAATTCTATAAACAGGTGTAGCATCTACAGAAATATCGGTATTCTGATACCCCTCAATGTAGTTACCATACATCAGTCTATTGTTTGTAATAGACAATGTTTTTGCAACTTGAGGCACGTTATCGTAAGTTTTATTTTCTTCGTCTTTAGATAATGCTGAAGTAATTTTATCGTTTCTAAAAAAAATAGTGCTGAACCCTGTGCTTCCAGAATTATCTATTTCATTAACCTCATAAAAAGATTGAGTGTTTCCGCTTCTAGCAAACAAAGTTATTTTTTTAACATCAGCAGAGCTGTTCTGAACAAAGACATTTATCTGATTAAAAAAATCTAAAGAAGAATCATCTACAATTCCATCTTTTAATTGAGATACAGAAACAGCTGCTGTAGAGTAAGGCGATAAAGCACTTACTTCTCCGTCAATGTATTTGTATCTATATGCAAACTGAAATATTTTATTTTTAATATTGTTTGAACCTAAGTTTGAGTTGTTTACAATATTATATGTAGGAGCTTTTAATGGAGGTTGTTTAGCTACGGTAAGGGAAATTAATTTTTCCTCATTAGTTCCAGAGTATAAACTTGAAGGGTAATTTCCAAAAACGAGTCTGTTGATGTTTACTTTCATTGGAGGATTTTCATTATCCGTCCAGTAAAAAAGTGTCTCTTCGTCTTCGTTAATAATAACATCACAGTCTACATAAGCGTATTTTTGAAAATTAAGAACAGCATCTTCATACAGTTTTTCATATCTACCTGTAGCGATATTCATTCTGTAAATACCGTGGTCATTATTTTCATTCCAAACTAAAAACAGAATTTCTTTATTCTTCTCGTTCGCCACAGAGCCTATAACTCTGTTGTCTCCTGCTGGAAAAGCGTCCTGTGCAGATTTTGCACTAACCACTTCAGTACCCTTGACATTTTTTATAACCCCAGCAGTACCTTCTGCATCATTAGATATGCGGACATTAAGGTTGTCCGTCATTTCAACAGACTTTACAAGTTTCTGGTCAGCATCTGAGTTTAAATACTGAGGTACAAGTTTATCAATAGCCATAGATTAACCTTTAGGGCTTTGCTTAAAGTTTTTTCTAATAGTCTTAAGAGCTTCTTCTTTTGTAAACGATTTCAACCTAGCATTAGCTAATCTTTTTTCGTTGTAGTATTCTTGTCTCGCTCTAGACTTTTCTCCCATAGGGACGTTCGCTTTACGCTCAATAAGTCTGTAATAGATATAAGAGCGCAATGCGTTCTCTGCGTAAATATGGATGCTTGGGTTTTGACTTCTAGCTTCATCAGCAATGTATTCAATAACAATCTCGCTATATCCAGCAGTGCTGTATAGTTCAATTCTATTCTGCTCAAAGTTTATTCTAAATTCACCAGAGTACATACCGCCGCCCATTCCGTAAGCACGACCAATGTTGCCCTCGTATAAGAAGTTTCTAAACGTGTAACTTTCATAGTCTGAGCCAGAGGCCCTACCTACAGACTCACCTTTAGCGTCTACCCTGTCGTATACACCATCATTATCCGAATCAATAGCGTTACCAGCAGAGTCAGTAACATATTTCATAGCCATGTTTTGATTCTTGTTTTCTCCAAACACGTATATCAGACCATCAGAACCTATAATACCTATTTTTGTGTAGTCAACAAAATCATCTGGAAGCTCTACCGTGTTGTTTAAGGCGTTTACAGCTAGTTTAAGAGACTTAATGCGCTTCATTATATCAAAACCCATTTCACGGATTCCTCGTAGCGCATAGTTCCTTAAAACAACTCCGTTAGCATTGTTAGCATAATCGTCACCGTCAGCGGTGAGCATAATGTCATTTACAATCTGTTCTATTAAAACTGTATCTCTAGCCATTTGTTACTGCTTTTGTTGTTGTGATTCGCCAGAAGTGTATGCATATACCTCTTGGTCACGAAGGTTGATGCCAACCATCTTTCCAATCTCCAGTACTAGCTGAGGAATGTAGTGGTCTGGTAATTCAAAGTCAACAGACGTGTTAGGGTCAAACACTTCGTTAGAAGCACCTAAACTTATTGCATTGTACCTAGGTGTCAAAGCTGTTCTAGCTCCTGTGCTAGGACTTCTGCCTTCTGGATACTTGTAGTATTTGACTTTTATTTTTTTAATAGAAGTCGGAAATATTTCAATATCATTTGATACTATTGCGACAGGATGATTGCTGCTAGGAGCAGATAAGTCCGACTGCAACACATACTCCAGCTTACTTTCATCGTACAAAACGTCAATAGGTGTTGAAGTTGATGTACCAAATACATAAGCCCCAGAAGTCCTCATAGATATAATGCGGGACAAGTCTTCTGGTTTTGCAAAAACACCGTTGGCTTGGCTAACAGATTTATCTTTAGAAAAATAAGACAAGTCTTCTTCTAGCCTTTTTTTATACGACTGATGCATAGCCGCATCAACATTTCGTGCACGTAAAGTTTTTGCTTTAGTCAACTCATTGAATAGGTCGTTAAATATTTTGTTCTGAGCAATAGTAGTAAACGTGTTAAACACCTTTGGTGTTATAAAACCACGCTCGTCTTTGTTTGCCAGATTTTTAAGTGCTGAATAAACTTCGTTTACAGATGCCATAATATTTCTGTTCTGGTACAAAGATACAAAAAAGAAGGGGCTGCATTTCTGCAACCCCTTAGTATATAGCAACTTATAAGTTTGCTTAAATTTTAGAAAGCTGTCTTTCTATTTCTTCAAGAACTAAGGCTCCTTTTTCAGACAGACAGAATCTAGTTGCAATGTCTACAGTGTTTTGACCAGCAGGTGTAGCTACAATTAATTTCTTACTGTCAAACCATTTCATCCCATCAGCATCAGCCTTAAGAATCTGAAAGTCAACAGCACTGATTAAAGTACTTTTTATGCGAACCACAGGGTTATCAAACATTTCAATAAAACCTGTTGGGTTTGATTTAGCCTGGATAAGTAGCTCACGCTTAATCTCCATGTTTTTCTGGCTAGTGTCAATGCCTAAATACATTGCTACAGGTAGGAGATGCTCAATAGACTTGTCTCTTACCATCCCTACAGCATCAAGAATAGCGAACTCTTTGTCTAGTTCTACTTCTGCTTTTCTTTCTGTGTCAACTAACGTAAATATCTTGCCTCCGTTAGCAGTGTTGTCTGGATGTAAATCAAGATACTTTTGAAGAGGGGGGTTAGTATGTGGAACAGGCAGTATTTTTTTGTTAAAAATAATTTGTTCGCGAATAGTGTTTTCAGATTGTTCGTCAGCAAATACAGAATTTTCATTAGGAGAGTAGCGAAGCTGTCTTACTTTTCCAGACTCTTCGTCAAATACTGTTATGCTTTGCTGTCTTAGTTTATACCAAATACCACCACCTTTTTGAATAGTGTATATTTTATCCTTCTTTAGGTTTTCATTTCTCTTAACGGGAGCCGAAGAAGTAGATAATGTTGATATTGGTGCCGCAGTAGGTGCAGACTTTGGTGCAGACTTAGGAGTTCTGCCACCAGGTTTTTTGGTGTTTGAAGCTGTTGTAGCCATTTTGTTATGTATTAAATAAAATTAAAAAAAGGAGAAGGGACGAATCCCCTCTCCTCAATAAAAACTTGATTATGATTTTTTAATCAAGATGTGGCGGTTAGCCGCACGAGTAACTAAGTTACACTCAGAACGGTAGTGGAATTCTACGTTATCCTTAGTTGCGTTAGACGCTCCCAAGATAGAACCTACCATCCAGTGCTCCATCTCACGGCTGTAGCCGTTAGAAGCTTTGTAGTTCATTTCCAAAGCAGGTGCTTTGTCACCAGTCTTAGCATCAGCAACCTGAGCCATTGGTACAGCAACACCAGCGAAGTCTGAATCAGCTAACAACGTTGGGTCGTTTAGCAATTTCCAGTCATGCTTGTGGAATGTGTAACCAGCACGGTTGAAGCTACGGAATCCTAAGCTTACTGCAGTTTCAGCAGAGTTGCTAAACGCACCGAACTTAGCAGCACCAGTAGTTGTAGTATCACCAGCAGCACCGATTAAGTCGTCAAGGTGTAAGTCTTGAACACGGTTAACATACATAGCGTACTCAGAAGAACCTCCTTCTTTGTCAAGAACCTTGATAAGGTCATCAACATCAGTAAGGCTTTGTAAGTAACCGCCATTAACGATACCACGGTCTTCAATAGCGCTGAAGTAACCTTCAGAACCGTGTACTGGGTTTCCATCAGCAGGAGAAGCAGCAGGGTTGTAGATAGCAGTGTTAGTTACCTTCTCACCTAGCAACATCATCATTTCACGCTTGTCCATGAAACGCTGACGTGTATCACCTTCAGACTTCAAGTACCAACGGTAGTCTCCGTTACCCAAGTTAATCCAACCAATGTTAGTTGCTTGAGAACCAGTTACGCTGTATACATCCTTCATAATCATGAAAGGATTAACACGCTTAACGATACCGCTTTCAATGAACTCACTTGGCTGGTCTGTACCTTGTCCGTATAAGTTACCTACTACAGGAACTTCAGCAGAAGCGTTAATGGCTGCAGCTGTAAAACCACCAGACAACAAAGAAGTTAATGTAATAGCAGTACTAGTAATGTTGGTTACTAAAGCACGCTCAGAGCCGTTTACTAATACTACATCGTTTTCACGAACGTGTATAGCTGTAGTTGCATTTGCAGCAGTCAATACAACTGTTGTGTCAGCAGCAGTAATTGCAGCCATAGAACCAGCCTGCTTTTTGTGCAAGCGAGTTTCTTCCCAGTACTGTACTTCGTCAGCCATACCGATAGCCTTAGTAGCACCTACTAGTTGCAAGAATCCAGTGATACCTTGGTCACCGTAAGTCTTGATAAGAGCATCACGATTGTCTGGCTTGTTTACCAAGTCGTACAATGAGATGTATTTTGCAGCGTCTAACTTCTGTAAGTTAAACGAGCCTGAAGGAAGGTCTCCTCCAAATGAAATTTGGTCTGGGCTTTGAGAACCAGAAGTCTGTCTGTTTGCAGCCATTTTGTTTTATTTTTTAAATCTTAAACGTCAATCCGTTGTCATTCATTCCGAGGGCTTGTTTAAGCTGTTCTTCTAGGTTAGGCACATTTCCTTCTCCTGTGTCTCCGATTTGATTTGGTTGATACTGCACATTCGCAGCTTTATCTACCAAATTTCTTTGACCTTCTCCGAGACCTTGTTGGTAAGCAGACTTGATTATTGTTTCAATATTATCAAGTACAGCTTGGTGCATATTCCAGCGTTCAAAATCCCATTGACCAGATTCGTCAACATACGTACCGAAGAAATCTTCAATACCCTCGTTTTTAGACTTTAGTTCAGTCTTGTAATTATCCTCTAAACCAAAAGTAAAAGACTTGTCCTTTGATAACTGAAACTCAATACCCTCCAGGGCATCAACTTCAGAAGACATAGTCTCTAACCATTGCTCGTTTACAATACCCTCAAACTCTTCCTGCGGTGCAGACTTCTGTTCTGGTGTTTTGTATTGAGAACGTACAGACTCAATTTCTTGTCTAGCTTTGTCTGCGTCTAATTTAAGTTGGAGTTTAGCTAGTCTAACTTCAGACTCATCGTATAAATCTTCGTCAAGAGAATACTTGTCTTGAACTAGTAAGTTTAAATCTTCATCTGATACAGCATTACCGTATTGAGATTTTAACTGCATTTTAATAGCCGATAAATCATCCATTTCGGATGGGTTCATAGACTGATATGCAATCCAATCTTCAACGCTGCGCCCAGTTTCAGTTACAAACTTGTTTATAGCTTCAACTCTTTCGTCAATCTTTGCAGACGTATCTTTAGTTTCTCCGATTTCGTCAAAGCTATTTACTTTTCGTCCTAACCTTTCGCTAAGGTACTCAAGCATTGTAGCTTCAATTTCTTCTTCAGAAACTTCAGGTTCTTCTTGTAAAGTACTTTCAGACTGTTCTTGTGCAGGTGTCTCTGCCTGTTGTTCTGGTTCAGACTGTATAGTCTGCTCTGGTTCTACAACAGTCTGCTCCTCGGCAGTCTGTTCTACATTAGTCTGTTCTAGCGATGGACCTTCGTCTGATATAGACATACCCATGTCACCTACTAATGCTTCTAAGTCGTTGTTTAAATCACTCATTATAAAATAAATTCAATTATGTTACAAAATTAAATAAAAAAGGGATACACTTTCGCATACCCCTCTAATAATCAAATTGTTAAGTTACTTTCTGTATCGTCTTACTTTTTTTGCGATACGCTTAGGCTGCTTAACGAATTGCTTACCCTTTTTGTTACCCTTTGCTTTAGCTCTGTTTGTAGCTTTTTTTTCTGCTGGACTAAGTGCCTTCCATGCCGCATCTGGTAAGTAACGCTTCTTTCCTTTAGACGGTTTTCCGTCTGAGGTTCTCCATTTTTGCTTACTCCATTTGCTTAGGCTGTTAGACTTCTTCTTTGCGCCTTTATATCCTCCACCAGACTTCTTGTAACGTGCTACAGCAATTTGCGCTTTACGTGCTGACCATTGACCTGGTCTGCCGCCTTTGCTGCCAGCTTTTACAGCTGCTACAATACGTTTCCATTTTGCTGGGTTAGATTTTTTAGCGGAACTCATAGTCTTTATTTAGCTGCCACAGGCTTCACAATCTTCGGGGTTTTCCATTGAACAGGTTGGCTGTTCTGCTGTCTCTAATTCGTTGACGAAATCTGCGAAACTGTCGCTCATATTATTTGTTGTAAGGGTTAGTAAAAAAACGAACTGCTAAGGTAGTAATTATCTAAACTGATAATTCAAACCCGCCCTTACACTAAATATGTTTTTGTCCCAGTATCTCATATACTCTGACTCTGTGAATACGCCCCAGTTTTTACCGAGTTTCCATCCTAATACGAATCCACCAGAGTGGTCAATCCATTGTTCTCCATCTACGTAGTTGCTGTAAGAAAACTCTTCTTTGTCTCCTACGTGTATGTGGTAGGGAAGGATGTTTAACCAAGTGTGTATCCAGAAGTTGTCTGCATAATGATAGTAGTCTACACCAAGTATTGCAGATACAGACTGAATAAATCCAACGCTATCAATGCTTAGTCTGTTGAACTCGTTTACTACGCCAGGGTAAATATATCTACGGAAGTCTTCATCAGTATCCGCTACTCTTTCTCCGTTAGGGTCTAGCCAGTACCAGTCAAAGTTCTCTACCTCATCATCATTATCATAATCAATACCGTAGTAAACATCTTCATAACCCATATTACGTACTAAGTCCCACCAAGCGTTGTGCGCTAAGAAGTCAGCTATAGGGTTGTAACCGTATGGCTTGTGTAAACGCCCAGCAACACCCGCTGAGAAGTCTAACTCACCTATGTGTAGTCTTAGCCTTGACTCTATCTGTGTGTAGTCTAAACGTGCTAATCCTTGATAACGATACTCTCCTTTAAACATAAAGTTCTTCCCTAGATATCTAAGAAAGTACCTTTGGTTAGCGTAAGCACGTCCCTGCTGACGACCTAAATCGTACTGAGCTAAATACTCAAATCCTTTTACAGAACCTACTGTAGCTGATAAAGCTGTAGTCGGTTCTCTCTGCCCATCGTAGAACCGGTTTTGTCTGTTCTCGTACTTGAAGCGAGCAACTTTACGAATACCTAATGTAGCAGTATAGTCAAATGGATATTCCTCTGTGTAGTTAAACAAGTCACCACCCTGAGTTGTATACCAGAACTCTTCTGCATACATAGGATTAGAAGCAACACCGCTTGTATAGATAGTAGAATACTTAAAGAAATCCTTTACTGCATTTTGACCATACAATGGTTGACACAGCATAAATAGTGTTACGAATATTAACTTCTTCATTTAGTATTGATTTGCACCAGTCATCTCATCAACGTAAGTCTGTACGTCTCTATAGCTGAGTTCTAGTTTCATTGATATACCTGCTTCCCATCTGCGTATTTCTTCTCCGTCTTTATATAACACTACGGTAGGGACAGACTTGATTCGTCCTATTTCCTTAAGCTTTGGATGTTCGTCAATCCAAGCATTGAATACACGAGCGTCAGATAAACGCCCTAGGTTTTTTACGCTGTTTGTTTTATTAAATGCAGCGTTGTATTGAACGACTGCTATACCATCTCCCCATTGCTTTACGTAATCTTCTGTCTTTATTGTTAAAGAAAGGGATGATAAAATAAATACGATGGTTAAAAATGGTTTCATACTACTTCATTTCAAAGAGGCGGTTCTCTATTTTGTCTAGTTGCTTTTTGATATCGCCTACATCAGTCTGTGTATTCATGATGGTCTCACGAATCAATTCATCCTTGAGGTCGTATTCTGTTCTGCTGATAACAGGCGCAGGAAGCTGTTTAGCTTCGTCAATACCTGCTTGTAAGTCAAAGTAGCCTAGCGTAACCACCCCGACTCCCGCAATGATTACACCTATTGTCTTTAATGATAGACCTACTATTGTATCTTCAGATATCTCTTTTGCCATTTTACCACTTTACTTTGTTTGCCCAGTACGCAGCACTTAAAACACCTTTAGCGATGTTTCTGCCATGACGAGCTTTGAATGATTTTCTTTTTGCTTTCATTTTAGCGGATTCTCCAGACTTAGGTTTACCAGCAGTAGATGCCCCTTGCTCGCCAAAGCGAATAGTCTTAATCGTAGAGCCAGACTTAGCTACAACGATGTGAGACTTTTTAGGGTGGTTAGGTGTGCGTTTTGGCTTGTTATAGCCAGACACCCCTGCTCTTTCTAAACGTGAGTCCTTTTTCTTCGCTTTCATAGATACAAAGGTATAAAAAAAGGGGGTACGTTAAACGTAACCCCCTCGTAATCAGTATAGTGTAAGCGAGTCCTACTCTTCTACTGTTTCAGTAATTTCTCCTGTTTCTAAATTAACAGAAACAGAGCCGTATTTTTCTTCAAGAATCTTCTGCTCTTCAGCTACCTGAGCCTGAGCTTTTAGCGCTTGAGAAAGAAGTTGTGCTTTCTGGATTTCTAGTTGACCTAGTTGTGCGGTGAAATTGTTTGCTGTGTTTACGGCTTTACGAACTTGTTCTAGTTCCTCCGCAGATAATTTTTTAGCTTTTTTAGCCATAATAATTTTGTTTAATTGAATTCAACTATTACAAATATAATACAAATAAGCCTATTCTGACAAATTGTCTATATATGATTGACACTCTTCTACCGTTCCGTAGAATTCTGGTGTGCCATCGTTTAATACTTCAAAAACAGTTGCTTCTTCATCGTATGGTGAAATCTCGTATGCCATTAGTATGTTGCTATATTACCCCCAACAAT
>Ga0209092_10000924_pt1 | contig 29727 bp, 24 predicted proteins | sample FraStrMetagenome_FD_187446 | JGI IMG/M metagenome (GOLD analysis project Ga0209092, IMG submission 187446) | Marine eukaryotic phytoplankton communities from Arctic Ocean - Fram Strait ARC3M Metagenome (SPAdes) (version 2) | ecosystem: Environmental > Aquatic > Marine > Oceanic | place: Fram...
ATCTTTTGCTACCCCGTAACCACTTACCCGTTAAGGGACATAGTAATTTGGTGAGGGATAGACGAACTGGCGTTATACTAAATACAAACAAGGCTGAGATAGAAACGTCAAAAAAACTAAAACTAGTACAACAAGAAAAAGATCAACGAATTATACGTCTTACCGACGAAGTGGACACTCTTAGAAATGATGTCCAACAAATAAAAGAATTACTTTTTCGTTTAGTAGAGGATAAGAAATGAGTAACATTATACAATCAGTCCATCTCGCAGACAACATCAATGCGGCCTTCGATAAGATCAATGAAAACTTCGATCTTATTAACACAGGTAAAGTTGGTGGTGGGATCGATTCTGAAAAATTGGCTGCGATATTAGACTCTGACTATTTCATCACAATCATTAATGAAGACTATATTAATCAATTTAATCTTTCTCTGGACGTTGACTTTACAGACGTTGATGCTGGGATCGCAGCAAATGCTTCTGCACTATCTTCCCTCACCACTAGTATCACTGACATTGATGGCACTTTAACTATACTGGCATCGGATGTCACATCTCTATCGACATCACTGACCGACACTCAAGCAGGCATTACCGCAAATTCTACTGCGATGGCATCGCTTACTAGTAGTATCACACAGACAGAAGCTTCACTAGTTATACTTGCGCAAGACGTAGTAGACTTAGAAACTAATTTTACTGGCAACATAACTATAGACTCAGATTTGGTAGTTTCTGTACTTTCAAATAGTACCGCATTCTCTGGATTGGAGTCTTCGATTGAGGTTGTCGATGGTAGAGTTACTGCTCAGTCTTCGGACATTAGTGATTTGTCTAATGAGATTTCCATTGTAGATTCCGACAATAAAGTTTTGATCTCAGCGGAAGGTGCGGCACGTTCAGCACTAACCTCTTTAGTGACCACTAATGGAAATAATATATCCACGATTCAGGGAAGTATTACTGCCCTCACAGGTAAAATAGACACAGTAGACTCAGCTGGTAACCCCACCACTTTCGTTGCACTAGCAACAGAGTCACTACAGGCCGAAGTCACACGAGTAGAAGGGTTGATAACAACAAATTCTACTTGGGGTATAGACCTAGTTGCTGGTACCGAAGCCAATCCACATATTGCTGGTATCAAGTTCGGTAATGACGGTGCAACCGCAGATTTCGCATTGACCGCAGACACATTCAAGATTATCAATGCTTCTAATAACGAGATTCAACCATTCACTATTTCTGGTAATGAAATAGAATTGTCAAATGCAACAGTTACAGGGAATCTAAATATAGGTTCAAACCTCAGTGGTGCTCATATGGAATTGAAAGATGATATCACTAAAGTATTTGACGCGTCTGGTCAACTACGTGTTGCACTAGGTAATCTAACCGGACTATAGGTGTATTATGAGTTACGGACTATACATTTCTGATGGTGTTAATGGATCAGTTATTACAAACTCCAATAATATTTTTAATGAGGAAATATACCAGTCTCAGGCTGGAACTATTACAGGTAATAGCACCCTTGATTTGAATATAGAAGATGTTGGTAATCCGGCATTAATATCTATAGAATTAACAACAAACAGTAGTGTAGAATTCTCGACTTCAGGAAATACATTATCGTTACAGAACCCTCTATCTGGGGACTACGCATTTAATTTAAAAGTTTTTAGGTTCCAATAATGTCAGATGATCATGGGTTGGTTGTAAAAAACAATAATGGCGGTGTCATGTTTGATTCTCGTAAGGGAATGAGCAGTTACGTCGTAAGAGAAATCGGGACAGGAGTTGAAACTTCATTCACCTTAAACGACGGTGATATAGTATTTGCTAAACGACCATCAGGCACTTCTAATAATTGGTGGACGGATAAGATAATATTTGGAAGTAGTACCCTCGGCCCATTGGGCCCACCGGAAAACCCTAGGTCATATGGATTCTTTGCATATACAGATTTTTCGTCAGGGGTATCGGCAGAAATCAACCCAGTCGTAATGGATTACTTTGTTGTAACACATGCAAGAAACATAGATGTTAGTTCCGAAGACTATGGTTTGATGATAAAAAATAGTGACGGTTCTCTTCAATTCGACAGTCGTGCGATAAAGAACGGACAACACTTTTTGATCACAGACTACTATCCGCCTAGAACTTTTGACGGTGACCCATATAGTGCACCAGTAGGTGGACTAGGAGATATGGATGGTTACTGGTCGATGAATTGGACGACGGGACTTGATATTGCAAATGATGTTGCAGCAATATCAGTACGTGGACTGAAATGGATAGGTGTAAGTTCCAGTGCCGGAGCAACAGGGCCAGTCATCGAAGCATTCTTTGATGTTGGCGGTGAAGAGGGTGGATTTGGTGGTGAAGAGGGTGGATTTGGTGGATCCACAACATCAACAAGAACGTATGACCGCCGAATAAACGGTATGATTCTGGGTGCAGAACTAATTTAAGAGGAACACATGATTTATTATATTGCGACCATTAAAAACGGTCAGATACAAACATTAAAATTAGCAAGCGGAGATAACGCAGCTGAAGGAGTCCAAGAAAATGGGACAACTTTAGTACACATTGATTTTCCCATTGATAATCGAATAGAATTTATCGAGACTAATTACTGGGACGGTGAGTGGTTACAAAGAGAACGTCCACCAAATGAACACTCTTCGTGGAATGGGTCATCGTGGGAATGGGATCTTGAATCATTGATGCCTCAAGTACGATCTGCCCGTAATACTATGTTGGCGAGAAGTGACTGGACTCAAATGCCGGACTCTCCGTTATCAGAAGATGACAAGTTAGATTGGCAAATATATCGTGAGGAACTAAGAAGTCTATCCTTTGTCCAAGACGATATCTCTAACTTACAGGATGTTGATTGGCCAAAAGAACCAAAATAATTACTTGCTATTTTCTCGAAGATAGTGTATAATGATGTTTGTTGTATACACTATAAATACATTCGAGGAAATGACCTAAAAAATGTGCATTGACTTCGGTTTTGCACATTTTTTTTATTATAAATAAACAGGTCATTAACAAATAAACTTTAACTTTAGCTAAAGAGAAAGCAAACATGTCAGCATCTAGTATACCACTAAAAATTAAGAATATCGATGGTGACCTACAGGAACTTACCCCAGCAGAAGAGATGTATCTCGCTGTAAAGGTAGGTGAAGCACTTGCAGAGGCCTCTGCTGGTGACATTGGAGACATCAGTCTAACCAATGGTGATAACATAGGTTCGTTCGTAGATTCATTCTATAATGAACCATCGGGCACACACCCTATGTCTAACATCACTGGCACAACCGTAACTACTACTTTGAAACAGGTAAGTGGTTCCGCAAGTGAATCTGGTACTGATTTTGCCCGTCCTGTCGGTTATTACGCAGATAACGCAAATCCTGGCTTCTACGAAATGGTAGATGGGGATTTGGACAATCTCACAAATCGTGCACTGAAGAATCTTGAAACATTAGGACTTCAAGGAGCATTCCAACTTTCAACCACATCACCAGGCGGTGATTGGACAAAACATATTGATACAGTATTCTCGAATACTCTTGGTGACGGTACTACAACAGACTTTCATATCTGGAAAAGAACCACACTGGCATCACCCCCAGCTGGTATTGTAACCGCCCGGCCAGTTGCAACCGACTATGATGGATCTTCATCATTTAACGGTCTAAAAGAAATGTCCGACGCAGAGATCAAGTACACTCTCGGTCAACGTGCTAAGTCACTTAGGTCGACAGCAGGAGCCATTGGTTCTTATCAACTCCGTTCATCTGTACAAGGTGTTCCAACATCAGCCGGAACTTGGGTTCCTCGTGGTTCTGCTGCGAATACTCAACGTACTATTGTTGATGGAACTTATTCTCGCACTCGCGCTTCTGCATACGCTCGTACAAGAGTTTCTGCATACAGTCGCAATCGTGTATCAACTTATACTCGAAACAGCGTAGATACATTCGCACGTACGTTTGCTGGTGAATATACTGGTACCTATTCTCGTGAATTTGCCGGTGAATATACACGTGGCTATGCAGGGGATTACACTAGAACTCGTCCCTCAACATATACCCGAAACCGATTAACTGCGTTCACTGGTTACTTTGCTGGTACTTATAACCGTGCAAGAGTTTCCGTTTACACACGCAATCGTATAACACCATTTACAGGAACCTTCTCACGTACTCGTGCATCAGCATACACACGTGGTCGTGTTTCAACTTACGCAGGGACTTACGCAAGAACTCGTACTTCTGCTTACACTGCGGATTATACTCGTGCACGTGTATCAACATACACCGGAACTTACGCAGGAGTTTATTCTCGTAACCGTGTATCTGCATATGCTGGAACTTACTCGCGTACACGTACTTCTGCTTATAGTCAACCATACACTCGTACACGTACTTCTGCATACTCTGCGGATTATACTCGTACACGTATAACTAACTACACTCGTGATCGTGTAACCAACTTTGCCGGCGTTTTCTCTCGTGCACGTGTTTCGACTTATACTCGTAATCGTGTTACAAACTTTGCTGGAAACTTCGTTGGTAACTATGCACGTGGATTCGTAGGTAACTATTCTCGTGGATTCGTTGGTAACTATGCTCGTGGATATGCTGGTGACTTCGTAGGTAACTACGCTCGTGTTTCTACTCGTACATCTACTCGTACTCGTTACTCTGCATATGCTCGCACCTCTACTCGTACTCGTTACTCTGCATACGCAAGAGATCGTGTTACTAACTTTGCCGGTAACTTTGTTGGTAACTATGCAACAACCTTTACTGGTGATTTCGTAGGTAACTATGCAAGAACTTCTACTAGAACTTCTACACGTACACTAAACTATACTCGTACATTGTACTATGCTGGTAATTTCGTTGGAGATTACTCAAGAGCTCGTGCATTCTCCTATGTCGGAGATTATTCTCGTACTCGTGCAGTAGGAACTTCGTACACTGGTAACTATGGTCGTACTAGAACAGGTAACTACACTGGTAACTATTCTCGTGCTGCAGCTGGATACTACGTAGGTAATTACGCAAGAACCTCTACTCGTGCTGTTGCATTCGTAGGTAACTTCACACGAAACCTGATCTCAACTCGGACAAGTATTACCCTCGGCGGAACATCATATTATGCTCGATTCGTGTATAATCCAAACATGGGAGAACTGGTTCCGGTTTTCTATACCCGTACTGCAGCGGCCGGATATTACACTGGTAACTTTGTTACTGCCATGGCGTATACGACGAACCGTTACCTGTCCAGTTATTACGCAGGAAACTACTCAAGGACTCGCGGCCAGAACTATGTAGGCAACTATGCTCGTAACCGTGCATTCTCTTTTGTTGGAGACTACTCAAGAGCTCGTGCCGCTACTCTTTACTACGTAGGTAACTACGGAAGAACTCGTACTGGTACCTACACTGGTAACTATGGTCGTACAAGCACTCGAACTAGAACTGCTACAGGGACTTACGCAAGAACTGGATATTATGCTGGTAACTATGTCGGCGACTATGCAAGAACACGTATCACTAACTATGTTGGCGACTTCACAAGAGATCGTATAACTAACTTTGCTGGTAACTTTGTCGGTAACTATGCTCGTGCATATGCCGGAGACTTTGTTGGCAACTATGCTCGTGGATATGCCGGAGACTTCGCTGGTAACTATACCGGAGAATACGCTCGTACTTCTGCAAGAACTCGTTACTCTGCATATATTCGTACTCGTACGTCGACATATGTCCGTAACCGTTCTTCTGCGTACGCAAGAGATCGTATAACTAACTTCGCTGGTGACTTTACTGGTAACTATGCAAGAACCTTCACTGGTAACTATGCACGTAACTATGCTGGCAACTTCATCGGTGATTTCGTTGGTGATTTCGCTGGTAACTATGTCGGTAACTACACTAGACAGTTCGGTGGCAACTATGTCGGTAACTATGCACGTAACTACGTAGGCGAATATGCCGGTACATATAGCCGTGGATTCGCTGGTGAGTACACAGGAACTTACACTGGTGTCTACTCGAACACGTTCGGTGGTAACTATGTTGGTAACTATGCACGTAACTTCGCAGGCGAATACACTGGAACTTACTCGAATACTTTCACTGGTAATTACTCACGTGGTTTCTCTGGTCAGTACACTCGCGACTTCGCTGGTGACTTTACTGGTAACTATGCAAGAACATTTGCTGGTGAGTACACTGGAACGTATGCAAGTGACTTTGTAGGTGACTTCGTAGGTAACTATTCACGTGACTTCGTAGGTAACTACGGTCGAGTTCGTGTATCGGCTTACTCAAGACTACGTAACTCAACATACACTGGAATTTACTCTCGTGACCGTGTATCAACATATGTTGGTGACTTCACTGGTAATTACTCACGTGGATTCACAGGCGATTACGCTCGTGACTTCGTAGGTAACTATGCTAGAGCTTTCGTAGGTAATTACACTGGCGCAACAATCAGTGATACATTGGTTCACACACCAGAAACATATACCTTATACGTACGGGTTGCTTAATCACTCATACTGTGGTATAATATGAGATAGAACGGTGGGTCATTCATTTGACCCACTTATCTCAGCACTATATAACATTATAATTTGAATTGAAACCTTTGGAGATAATTAATGAGTCGTAAGCAATGGATGGATAATGCCTTCTGGGAAACAGAGGACAAGAAAGAAGTCAACTGTATTCTAGAACTTGAAGATGATGTGGGTCGTGTAACACGTCAACAAATGATGCTAAACCGTGCTAATAAAGATGGTAGTGATAATGAATTGTTTAATGAATTAATTGACGCTCTAGGGGAAGAGGCTATTGATAAGGAAACTATCGATAGAGTCACTCGCAAGAAGGCAGAGAAAGAAGAAGAGAAAATGCGTGATGAAGAACATCTAAAGGCACGCAAACTTGAGAAACTTTTCAACTATAAGATGGAAGCTTTCGAAGTCGAAGAGATTAAGAATTCTAAAAACCGTAAGTTAAAGGCAAAATTGCGTCGTGCAAAATCAAGAATTGAAGTAGATCTTTATTCAATCATGATTCTTCAAGACCAACTTGAGGCCGTAGCTGATGGAAAAGAGTAAAGGTTTTATTATAGTTGCGTCTAAGAAACGCAACTTTTATTCGTATGCAATCAACCTTGCTGAATCTCTTAGGGATTATTATGAACCTGAAGAAGAATGTAAGATTTGTTTGGTAACCGAAGAACAATTTATCGACGATCGTGGTCGTGATGTTGCAGACGATATTATCTTTTGTGATGATCACTATCGCGCTAAGTTATGGGGGATGGCAAAATCTCCATATGATATAACAATGTACATTGATGCTGACATGGAATGTGAGCACGAAGATATTATTAAAGTTTGGGATGAAATGAAAGATCACGACGTGGTCTTCTCAGCATTGACTGATGACCGTGATTACATTTATGCGGAACGTGATTTCTCCACACCAGAAGGTATGTCTAAATTTACTCTTTGTGGTGGTGTGTGTCTATATGATATGACTAAACCAATAGTTCGTGAGTTTATGGATGATTGGTGGGACTTAACATACAGACAAATGAATGATACTTGGTGGCCAGAAGGTTATATTGATTCTCTAAAATCTTGGGATCAATTCTCTCTTTGGTGGTTAACTGAGAAAGAAGAAAAATATAAGGATCTTAAAGTCGGCATCTTTGATGATGACTTGAGATGGAATTACTATAATGCTCTAAATTGGGCACAAACGAAACCCGATAATGGGCCAGTGATATTACGTCACTTCTCTGCTGGGTTAAATAAGGATACTCCAATCGTATGACACAGGTAAACGACCAATATCTCAGACACGTCGAGGTTAACAGCCCTGAACTGCTAGAGATTCTAAACGAATATTCTAAGTTGCATACCATGAAAGGTTTTGAGGAAAACTGTCATCTTACTGCTGCACAACACATACGTCAACGTCCATACTTTGTGGGCGAGAAACATATGAATGAGATTGTTGCACAAGGTACAGGACACGAAGGTTTTCCGGATGAACTAGTTGGTTACAACTTTAAACTTTCAGACAAAGCGCACATGATGTTTGATAAGGACGCTGATCCTATTTTCAAACGTGACATGACTCTACATCTTCGTGACCTAAACGATAAGATGATGAACTTTTTGTCTGTCAAACACAATGCTCTTGCCGCAGTGTATCCGCCAGGTGGATTCATCTCATGGCACAACAATGCAAACGCTCCGGGCTACAACTTAATCTTCTCTTATTCAGAAGATGGTTCTGGTTACTTCGACTATATTCATCCGGAAACTAAGGAAGTTATTCGCTGTCAAGATAAGCCAGGCGAGTGGACTTGTAAAGCAGCATACTTCGGTCACTACGGAGAAGATAACAAGACATTGTATCATGCAGCTTCTACCGAAGACTGGCGTTGCACAGTATCTTATGTTTTTGATTATTCAGATGAGTCAGCTGACTTCCGCGAAATGGTCTTAGCAGATATCGAATCTGTAGAATAAAATCTATATCTTCAAGCCTTAAACTGTTATAAATAGAGGTAGACGTTTTATAACAGTTTAAGGTTCTGAAGAATATGGCAACTTACGAAGATTTCACAATAGATCAAGGTTCTGATTTAGCTCTACAATTAGAGTTAGTAAATCCTGATGGTTCAACAAAGAACCTTAATGGATATACAGTTAGTGCTAAGATGAAGAAAACCTTTCGAAGCACAGCTGAAGACACCGTTGATTTCTTAGCAATTGTAGCAGATCCTGCTGAGAATGGTGTTGCAACACTCTCCCTCACAAATATTCAAACCGACGCACTCTCTGCTCGTGGTAGATATGTCTATGATGTCGAACTGAGTTACTTAGACTCTGCCGGTAATTCCATAGTAGAAAGAGTACTAGAAGGTAAAATAAAAGTCAATCCTTCGGTCACAAGGTAATAACCCATGCCTATAAGGAAGGTCTCAACTAGTCCTACAAACGACACCCTAGTTAAAAGAATTGGTGGTGTTGGTAGTAGTGGCACTAAAGTAAGAAAGGTTACTGTCGGTCGTCCGGTCAGTGCTGTGACTCAACATATCGGTGCAAACATCAAATCATTTGATGGTCTGGGTGATATTCCTAGTATCGAAGAGTTAAAGCTTGGTGAGTTCGGGATTAACACTCAAGACGGTAAGGTCTATATAAAGAGAGAGTATGATGGGGGAATTCAGACAATCGTGGAGATTGGAACTGGAACCGACAATCTTTCTGCTACAACAACATTTAACTCGTACATTTATACTTCCGAGGGAGATCTACAAACAATTACTGGAGTCGATGATTCCGGTAACGTACTAGATTATGACCCCAACCCAAATTACGCCTCAAAAGTTCAGGTATATCTAAACGGTGTCTTACTCAACCAAGGGATTGACTACGTTGCAGATACAGGGGACAGTATTGTCCTAACACACCTAGTAGATGCTGAGATGGTAGTCCAGATAGCAGCCTACAACTCGACAGGTGTTTCTCTTGGTAACGACCTTATCGTAGATGATCACTTTGCATTTACGGTAGGCACAGACGAAGAGACCAGATTCTATCATAATAGCGTAGATACCATATTAAAACATATGGGATTCAATGATGCTAAGTTCAAGATTCAATATCTTAATGATGATAGGTTTATACTGGATCAAACAGGAGTCCAACTTCTTGGTTCCTACACACTAAATGGTGAGGACATCACCACACAAACTACGATAGATCAGTTAGAGTCTAGACTCGATTCTTTAGATAGCGACATTGCTGAGATAAAGACTTTATTATCCCAATTACCATAATACTCTATGCGTTTATTTTTAAAATAAATCTGTCAGTTAAGATTCATATTGATATAAATAAATGAGTAAATTAACTATTCTATAGTATTACACCATATGATCAATATCAATAATAAATCTATAAATCGTGTACTTGCCGAAAGTCTTTTTAACTTAGCTAAATCTAAACAAGTTGAAGTGACTGCCGCGCCAGGACAAGAGACCCAACTTTTCGAATTAATCGAGGGTACTTCATCATCTACGTCAGGGCGTTCAGTAATACCGGAAGCTCAAGCATTTATCGCACAAGGAGACACGGCACTATTCACCCTGAATGGTACCCCCTCTCGTGATGATCTAATAGACGTATGGGTCAACGATGTTCTTCAGCATCCTGAAGAAGTCTATGAAACCATTGACGACACCATACAGTTTTTTGAAATCCCTCCGCAAGGAACGGATATATACATCAAATTTCGTTAATATATTATTAAACGTTTTATCATATAACAACCAACCAAAAACTCAAACCTAGGAGAATAACCTAATGGCATTTAGGCAGATTAAATCGCCTGCATTAGCAGACAAGGCGGTACTCAATACCAAACTTGACGAAAGTGCAGTACAAGGACAATCTACCCTTACAGGTATGGCAAATCCATCTGACTGTTTTACACTTCTTTATGATGTCGGTACAGACTCATTAAAGAAAATTACAGCAGACGCTTTCTTCTCATCGTTCTCAACGACCGATTTGCAAGAAGGGACTAACCAATACTTCACACCTGAACGGGCACAAGCTGCAGTTGCAAGCGACATCGCAGCATCAGTACTAGTAGAAACTAACCGCGCAACAGCCGCAGAAACTCTACTACAATCTAACATCGACGCAGAAGCATCTACACGCGCTCAAGCAGATGTTACTCTACAATCTAACATCACTGCGGAAGAAACTCGCGCTAAATTGCGTGAAGATTCGATCGAAGCAGCATCTGTATCTGCTGATGCTGGTCTTTCTACACGTATTGACAACATCTTAAGCAACACAGATTCAGCTGCGATCGATTCGTTCGTAGAAGTAATCGCTGCATTCGAAGACGCGGATGACGTATTATCAGGTTCTATCATTGCTAACTCTTCTGCAATTACTGCGGAAACTGCACGTGCAATTGGTAAAGAGACTGAAAACGCAACTGCAATTGCAGTAGAAACTGCTCGTGCTACTGCTGCTGAAGTTGCAAACACTTCTCTATTAAGTGCAGAAGAGATCGCACGTATTGCTGCGGACACCGCATTATCTGCACGTGTTACAACTGAAGAACAAACTTCTACATCTTTGCAGACGCAAATCACCACTGAAGTTGCTCGTGCTGGATCTGCTGAATCAGTTCTTACACAAGATCTTGCTGATGAAGTTGTCCGTGCTACTGGCGCAGAAGCTGCAAACGCATTAAACTTAACAGACGAAATCGATGCTCGTGCTGTTGCTGATACTCAGGTTCGTACTGATATCGCTGCAGACATCGTTACTGCACAGAATGCTGCTCAGGCACACGCCGAAGCACAAGACGCATTAAAGATTGGTGACGCATCTGTAGACGGAACTGCGAACAACACTGTAACTGATCGAATTGCATCTTCTAAGTCTGGTGCGGAAAGTGTTTCGGCTGCTGATGCTGCTGCTAAAGTACTTGTCGAGAAGACACGTGCAGAAGCTGCTGAGTCTGGTTTACAGTCACAGATCACTTCTAATGATGGAGACATTACTGATTTACAAACTGCGGATTCAACTGAAACTGCTGCTCGTATCGCAGGCGATTCTGGTCTACAGTCACAAATCGACTTCATTACTACTAACACAGATCCAGCTGCTCTAGACTCACTAACTGAAATTGTTGCTGCATTCCAGTCTGCTGACTCGGACATGTCTGCTCTAGTTTCTTCTAACACTACCGCAATCTCTAGTGAGAACACTCGTGCTACAGGTGCTGAAACTGTTCTGCAAACTAATATCACTGCTGAAGCGTCTACTCGTGCTATTGCGGATACTGGTTTACAGTCACAAATCGATAACATCACACTTGATTATATCGGTCGTGATTCAGACACTCTTGCAACTGCAAAATCATATACTGATCAAGAAGCAGACGCGCATCAAGCTGTCGCCACGGCACATGCTGATGCACAAGATGCTGCACTTATCGGAGATGCTTCTGTAAATGGTACTGTCGGTAATACTGTTACTGCTCGTATCGCAACTGCTAAGTCAGAATCTAATGCTTTCACTAGTTCACAGGTTTCTGCTGAAGCAGCAACTCGTTTAGCTGCAGATGACACATTATCTCTACGCACTACTGTACTAGAAGGTGAGATGGACACTGTTGAAGCTCTTGCTGCACAGAATGAAATCGATCTACGTGCAGAAGAAGTTGCTCGTGCATCTGGTGATTCAAGTCTACAGGGTCAAATCGACGCTGAAGAAGCTGCCAGAATTCTTGCTGACTCTACTCTGACATCTAACCTAGCGACCGAAGTTGCTCGTGCACAAGGTGTTGAGGCAACTAATGCTGCCGCAGTCGTTACAGAACGTCAACGTGCAGAAGGTGTTGAAGCTGGACTACGTACTGATGTAAACACTAATACTGTAAACATTACTGCAAATGCTGGTTCTATTACTGCTGAACGAACTCGTGCTCTAGCGGCAGAAGCTGCATTAGGTGTACGTGTAGATACTACAGACGCACTTCAAGCTGCTGATCACGCTGATAACCAAGCACAGATTACTGCCGAAGTTACTCGTGCATCTGGTGTTGAAGCTGGTCTACAGACTTCAGTAGATTCTTTACAAGGACAAATCACTTCTAACGATTCTGATATTTCTGCTCTTGCAACTCTACAGTCAAGTGACCACGATGATAACCAAGCACAAATTACTGCTGAAGTTACACGTGCATCTGCTGCGGAAGTAGTTAATGCTGATGCGGTTGTTGCTGAAACTACTCGTGCAACTGGTATTGAAGCAGGTCTACGTACTGATGTTGATTCTAATCAGACTCAGATCACTGCAAACGACGCAGACATTCTTGCTCTAGAAACTCTACAAGCTGCTGATCACTCTGATAACCAAGCACAAATTACTGCTGAAGTTGCTCGCGCTACTGCCGCAGAAGTTGTTAACGCTGCCGCTACTGCTACTGAAAAATTACGTGCAGAAGGTATCGAAGCTGGTTTACGTACTGATGTTGATTCTAACCAAACGCAAATCACTGCAAATGATGCAGACATTCTTGCATTAACAAATCTACAAGCTGCTGACCACGCAGACAACCAGACACAAATTACTGCTGAAGTAACTCGTGCAACTGGAATCGAAGCTGGTTTACGCACTGATGTTACAACTCTAGAAGGTCGTGTTGACTTTATCGTTTCTAACGATGATGGTGCTGCTCTAGATTCTCTAACAGAAATTGTTTCTGCATTCCAAGACGCAGATTCTGATCTAACGGGTGTTATTACTGCTAACTCTGGTCGTCTAACTTCTGTCGAGTCACGCGCAACTTCTCTAGAGACTCGTACTACTGATGTTGAAGCTCGCGCTACTGCTGTTGAGTCACGTGCAACTGCTCTGGAAACTGAACAGGGACTACAAGGTGGTCGTCTTACAGTCAACGAAAGTGACATTGACGCTCTAGAAGCTAAGCAAGGTTCTGCTACTCTAGCAACTACTGCAACTAACGTATCTGCCGCAATCAATGAGATTCACTCAGAACTAGATACTGAAGCTTCTAACGTCGATACTCTACAAACAGAGATGGACGCAGTCGAAGTACGTGCAACTGCTCTAGAAACTGAACAGGGACTACAAGGTGGTCGTCTAACTTCTGTCGAAGGTCGTGCTACTGGTGTTGAGTCACGTGCAACTGCGCTTGAAACTAAGCAAGGTTCTGCTACTCTAGTCACTGTCGCAACTGATCTATCTGCTGCAATCAACGAATTGCACTCAGAAATGGGTACTTCTCTTACTGATTTTGATGCTCTAGTAGCTCGTGTAACTACAGAAGAAGGTAATGTCGATACTCTACAGTCAGAAATGACCGCAGTAGAAGGACGTGCAACTTCATTAGAAACTCGTGTAACTACAGAAGAAGGTAATGTTGACACTCTCCAGACTCAAATGGGTTCTACAGTACTTGCTACTGTCGCAACTGATGTTACTGGTGCAGTCAACGAGATCCACTCTGAACTAGACGCAGAAGCTGGTAAGGTCTCTACTCTAGAAAGTGAAATGAATGCTGTCGAAGGACGTGCAACTGCTGTTGAGTCACGTGCAACTGCTCTAGAAACTGAACAGGGACTACAAGGTGGTCGTCTAACAGTTAACGAGAGTGACATCGATGACTTAGAAACTAAGTTAGGTACTGGTGTTTTCGATACTACTTCACAAATCATTACTGGTGCAGTCAATGAACTTCATGGTGAAGTTAATACTAATACTGCTGGACTTGTCGCTGTTGTTTCTCGTGCCGATGCCGATAGTGATGCACTTGCATCTGAAATCGTATCACGCACCGCTGCTGACACACTAATCCGTACTGATCTTGCTGCACTTAGAACTACTGATCAAGCAGACTACATTGCTCGTGACGCGGCTGTTCTTGCATCTGCACAGTCTTACGCAGAAAGTGAAGCAGACGATGGCGAAGCCGCTGCTAAGATTTACGCAGACGGAATCGTTGCTAGTGAAGCAACTCTACGTGACAATGCTGATATCGTACTTGCTGGTCAAATTACTACTGAAGCAACTGCACGTCAAGTCGCAGATAATGGTCTAGATACACGACTAGGTGTTGTTGAAGGCGAAATGTCTGCAACTCAACTTGCTGCTGGCGTAAATGCTGATGGAACATACGATACTCCAACAAGTACTACTCACCTTAATGCCTCTACTTCTCTAGCAGACGCTGATAAGAAGTTAGATACTGCACTCACCACTGAAAGTGCTTCACGTGTTTCTGGTGATGCAAGCTTGCAATCACAGATCGATGCTGAAATTGCTCGTGCTGGTGCTGCGGAAGGTGTTAACTCTACTGGACTAGCTGCTGAGATCGTACGTGCTACAGCTGCAGAAGTTGCAAACGGTGTATTAATCACCACTAACGCTGCTTCAATTGCATCTGAGTCATCTCGTGCACAAGGTGTTGAAGGTTCTCTACAAGGTCAAATCGACTTCATTACTTCAAACACTGACAGTGATGCTCTCGATTCATTGACTGAGATCGTTGCCGCATTCCAAAATACTGATGGTACTCTATCAGGTCTAATCACACAGAACCAAACTGACATTGCAACTAATGCTTCAGGTCTTGCTCAGGAAATCAGTGATCGAATTGCTGGTGATACTGCGGTACGTGGCGAGTTCGCTGCTGCTGACGCTGGGTTACAAACTCAAATTGACGGATTAGTATCTAAGTCCGGAGACGCGATGACTGGTGTCCTAGCAATGGGTGGAAACAAAGTTTCTGGTGTTGCAACTGGTACTGAAACTGCTGATGCGGTTAACAAAGGTCAAATGGACGCTGGTCTTGCTGCTCAACACATCTCTCAGTTCTCAACAACTAACCTTCCAGAAGGTAGTAACGAATACTTCACAACTGCGAAAGTACATGCTGCAGTAAGTGTAGTTGACGTTGCTGGTGAAGGTAAGGTATCTGAGACTGATGGTGTGTTCTCTATAGACACTTCTAAGGCATTTGTTGAACTATCCGATGTTACTGATTCAACAATTGTTGGTAAAGAAGGTTTTGTTGCTCGTGTTAAGACAGATGGTTCAGGTATTGAACTTATAGACCCTGCTCAGTTATCATTCAATGACGCAAAACGTCAAGTGATTTCTGGTGACGGTGCACAGAGTACATTCGCTCTAAACTTCTACACTCAAGAAGCTAACGCAATGGTATTTGTTGGTGGTGTTATTCAGGATCCATCGGTTCACTATACGATTGATGCTGTTAATCAACAAATTACTTTCATGGCGGCTATCCCAGTTGGAACTCAAGCGGTAGTTATCGCTCAGTCTACTAACTCGGTTGGTGTACTAGATCCTAAGTCGGTCGGTCTTGAAACTCTTGCTGATAACATCAAAGTCTTCGAACAGGGTAACGATGTTGTTGTTGGAACTTCTGCTACAGTAGTTTCTACATTCAACAAAGTGACTACACGTTCTGCTAAGTACGTAGTCACCGTAGAAAATAACGGTGAATTCGAAACTCGCGAATGTCTAGTTATCCATGACGGAACAGAAGCATATATAACTGAGTACGGTATTCTATTCACAGGTAGTGATGTACTTGGTGATACTGACGTTCAGGTAAACGGTTCAAGTGTTGAGTTGACATATACAGCTTCGGTTGCTGGTGCAGTAGTATCAGTATCCGCTTCGTATATCGACGCATAATTTAATAATTCGGGGGTGGCTTCTGTCCACCCCCATCCCCTCAAACATTTTAAAAGGTATTAAATAAAATGAGTTCTACAAACAATAAGAAATTTAGAATACAAAATGGTGCTGCGATTACTGGTGAAGTAACCGTAAACGGCCAAATTGTAATAACCGAAGAAGGAAAGGTTACCGTCCCTGCTATTACTGAAGCAGTTGCATCTATTGTCGCATCCGACATTGCAACACTACAGAGTCAAGTAGACGCGATCCTAGGTACTTCTCCAGAAAGCCTGAATACACTACAAGAAATTGTTTCTCTTTTCCAAAGCGAAGATGGCGACATTCAAACTTTAATTACAAACAACTCAACTGCAATTACTGCAATGCAGGCTACTTTAACAAGTGGCGTTGCAACTACTTCACAGGGCGCTAAAGCAGAAACTGCTGTACAGAAATCTGACTTTGGAACAGGTATTGTTTCTACGGAAGATTCGCTAGTACAAGATGACATGTCTTCAAATGCTCCTGCTTTCACTAGTCAAACATCATTAACCGCACCAGATCCTCAGCCGTCATCTAGATTATTCCAGCAGTACGGTGTGCAACATGGTAGCAGACATGATACTTTTCAAAAGGTCGGGGATTGGACTATTGTAGGAGTTTTGAATGGCGACTATGGACAATTAGATGTTTATTATCAAAACCAAACCACCCCAACATATAGTTATGATAGTGCTAGTGCTATTTTTGGTGCGGTTGTTGGTACTTCCCGTGAATTACAGGGCCCCGCATCTGTATTGACAGAGACACATGTGTACGCATGTACTTGGGAAAACGGTTATGGTAACATAATCCATAAAATAAATCTTTCCACCGGAAGTGTTGACAAATCTTTCACTCTTGGCGACTCAGGTCACCAGTCCCAAGGAAGGCCTCATATAATCGGTGATATATACTACGGCGCTTTTTATAATGCACTAATCAAGTATGATATGAGTACTGACACTCAAGTTATTATGACAAATACGAGTCTTAGTGTAGGGGACTTAACCGCTTATTCGGGTATATCGATTTCTGGAAATATCGCTGTGATGGCAGGTGGTAGCAACGCTACCAAAGAGATTGTTGTCGGTATTAACTTAGATTCTGGAACCAAAGCATTTGGTTTTGGTTCTCCTGCTTATTACGGCACTCCAGGCACACCTGGCCTGCCTCTAGGTACGCCAAGTGTTCCGGAACCTATTATTATAGGTGACAAGGTTTATGCGATAGCAAATAATTATTTGTCGACTGCCAGTCAGTATCCTTACGTACGGATGAGTTATGACATATCTACCGATACAGTGTCTTATCACGATCTCCCAGCTGGTGCAGTGGGGTCTGGTAGTGTAAACGCATATGCTAGACAAGTAAGTATTGGGGATTACCTAGCTTTACACATCTCAGATAAGAGCGGTGTTTCAAAGGTATATTTCTATCATAAAGATGATTTGGACACTCTTGTTCATACACATTCATTCGGACTTAATGAACACACACCATTTAACGCTGGTGGGTTGTACGTAACGGATGCTCTAACCGCACACTACGTCAGAATGATTGGTACAGACAAGATGACTTTAGAGATTACTAAGGTTGCTTTATCTGGAACAGCTGTATCTGGTAGTATCTTGGTTGATCAGTCAGTAATCGCATCTAAGGTTTATGTTGATGCTGAGACTGCTGCAAGAACTGCCGCTATCGCTGCAATTCCTGCAACTGACTTGACTCCATACTCAACTACTACTGAGATGAACTCATCTATTGCAACTGCTAAGTCAGAAGCTCAGACTTATGCGGATCAAGTTGTTGCTGCAACCGTAGATGCTGCTCCTGCCGCATTGGATACGTTGAATGAACTAGCGGCCGCATTAGGAGATGACGCAAACTTTGCATCAACAGTAACTTCATCTATCGCTACTAAAGCGGACGATGTTGCAACTACTGCTGCTCTTGCGACTAAGGCAGACGATGCTGCAACTACTGCTGCTCTTGCTACTAAGGCAGATGCTTCAAGTGTTTCTTCTATTGAAGATTTCTTGAATGGTAATGCTGGGGACGTAACTCCAACTGCACCAACTGTAGAATCTACTATTATGAGTCCTGTAAGCAGTGATAAGTGGGGACAAAAAGTTATAGTACATGATGATGTAGTTTTGGTAAGAGACAATACGTATATGCGAATCTATTCTCCTAATGATTTAGTTAATCATCTAGAGTTAGTTGGCGCATCCGACTCGGAGGCATTTGCATACGATCCAGTTACCAAGATTCTTATGGCTGGTAATGGTAAGTCTGGTACTAATCAGAACGGTTCTATTAACTTCTTCCATCTATCAGAACTAATAGCAGGCACAGGCCCGAAGAGACAAAGTTATGTACATACTTTAGATTCTGCAGCCACTGCTGATCCACAATTTGGTAGATCTGTTGCTTTTGCTGATGGTAAATTCTATGCCGCTAAATACAGTAATGATTATAGTGCTACACCAATGGTTCACGTTTGGAATGCGAGTGATATTGCTGCTCAAATGCCTACTGACGGATCAGAACTATTGTCAATAACACCGATAACAATTACAGCTCCTCCAGCCGCGGATAATCGTGGTTATTGGGGATATGATATGGCAGCTGCAGGAAATTATTTCTATGTTTTCGATATGTTCTACAGTCAAGTCTCAAATGTAGCTGGTGCAATATTTGTCTATAACACTTCTGATAATCAACTTGTAGCTACATTAGAGTGTTCAGAGGATGTTAAGTACTTTGTGGCTGCTACCGAAAATTATTATGCTGTTCATTGGCATGGCATTAATCCTACTAAAACTAGGGTTTATCAAGCTGGAACAAATACCCTTGTTGCCGAACTTCGGGGTGTTGATTGTCGATCTGATAGAATGTACGAATTTGGTAATAATTTGTCGTTTGGTTTTAGTGATTCTGTTTCCGGTGATAAAGGTGTGGCAATATATGATACTAGTGATTTCTCTAAGGAACCAATAGAGATTACGACTGGTTCAGAACATCATACTGTATCTTCTGCCCAGAAATTATACGCACACACTAAACCTAATGTACAGGTATATGATGTTTCTTCACTTGGTGGTTTCTCATTACAAGATGACTTGGAAGCACTAATAACTGCTAACACTTCTGCAATTACTGCTGAGACTGCTGCAAGAACTGCCGCTATCGCTGCAATTCCTGCAACTGACCTTTCTGGATACTCAACTACTGTACAGACGACTTCTGCAATTGCTACTGCTAAGTCAGAAGCTCAGTCTTATGCAGATCAAGTTGTTGCTTCGACCATTGATGCTGCTCCTGCTTCTTTAGATACTCTTAACGAACTAGCTGCTGCTCTGGGTGACGATGCAAACTTTGCATCAACTATCACTGCATCTATCGCAACTAAAGCAACTGCTGCTGATCTTACTGCATTAGAAGCACAGATCACTGGTGGCGTTGCAACTCTCGCACAGGGTGCTCTTGCTGATACTGCGTTACAACCAGCAGACCTTGTTGCAAATACTACTGCTATTGCAACTAATGCTTCTAATCTTACTGCATTAGAGACTTCACACTCAGCAGACCTTGTTAACTTAACAGCTAAGACGTATGGTGTTACATATGATCCGAACGCTGCTAATGTTGAGGTAGATTCTACATTAGATATGCAGACTAACGCAATCATAAATGTTGCTGCTCCTTCTGCAGCTGATGATGCCGCAACTAAAGCATACGTTGATGCTGGTCAAGTTGCAGCAATCTCTGCTTCTGCAGCTGCTTTGTCTGGTGGTCTATGTATCACTTATGATCCAGCAACTGGTACTATCTCAATAGACGAAACAGAAACTGCAGCGGCGTTACACGTTGCTTCTTCTGGAGATGCTAATGCACTAGGTAGTCAATCACCTTCGCACTACCGTATCGATGTTTATGATGTAAACGGTACTATCGTTAACTAATCTTAAAGTAAAACTAAGATATAAAGGGGAGACTTCGGTTTCCCCTTTTTTTTACATTTCTTTTTCATATAAATAAACGTATAAATAGTATGTAACTAATATTGGATTATATTCATGTATTCAACAAGCAAAGAAGAATTGATAGATTACTGCCTGCGTGCCTTAGGACATCCGGTAGTTGAAGTCAACGTAGACGAGGAACAACTGGACGATCGTATTGACGAGGCGTTACAGTGGTTTCGTGAAAATCATCCGGACGGTTCTAAACGATATTATCTAAAACACCAGTTGACTCAGACTGACATTGATAATCAGGCCGTAGATTTGAGCGACGACTTGGATCTTACCGCAGTTGTCCGTATGATACCGATGAGTTTTAGTAATGCACACTCAGGTTGGTTCAGTGATGCATGGCAGTTTATGTCTCATACTATTAGCGACTTTGCTAATGGTGGTGGTTTACTAGGGGATCTTGCACATTACGAACAGATGCAACAACAACTATCTCTACTCGATATGAAACTGGGTGGTCATCCACAAATCACATTTGATCGTCAATACAATCGTATAAACCTACATGTTTCTAAAAGTACTCTGAAAGTAGATGACTTTATCATATTCGAAGTTTATGCCATACGTAACCCAGACAGTAGCATAAGTGAATACAACTCCCTCTGGAATCACAAGTTCTTAAAAGAATATTCAACTGCACTGATTAAACGTCAGTGGGGTACTAACCTAATTAAGTTTGACGGTATGACACTGCCTGGCGGTGTTACGGTCAATGCACGTTTGATCTATGAAGATGCCCTTGCGGACATTGAGAGACTCATGGAAAAATTCCGTAACGAAGAAGATGAAGGGCCCATGTTCTTCATGGGGTAATTGATGGCAACTAATCCATATATAAGTCAAAAATACAGACCGGAACAGAATCTCTACGAAGATATTCTTATTGAAGCGATCCAGTTCTACGGACAGGACGTTTATTATCTCCCACGGGAAGTCGTGGAAAGAGAAGACATCTTCCTTGACAGCATCCAGTCACAGTTCTCGGACGCCTATAAAGTAGAAGTGTATATTGAAAACACTGAAGCATTTGATGGGGAAGGAGATCTATTCACTAAGTTTGGTATCGAACTCCGAGACCAGTCTACCTTTGTCATTGCACGTCGTCGGTGGAGAGAGTTAGTAGGCGATCGTCTTGCCGATAATCAATTCCGTCCTAGAGAAGGTGATGTTATATATCTCCCGTTATCCGAATCTTTATTCGAGGTAAAGAAGGTCGAGACAGAAACTCCGTTCTATCAGTTATCTCAACTACCACTATTCCGTATGCAATGTGAGTTGTTCGAGTACTCTGATGAGGACTTCGACACAGGTATGGTAGAAATTGATAAAGTTGAAACGGAAGCTGCATTCCAATACGAACTTGTTATGGGTGGTACTGGAGAAGTAGAGTACTATACGGTAGGTGAGAATGTTTCTCAAGACTTCACCGATTACCAGATTGAAGGTGAGGTAACATACTGGAATTATGAAACCAGATCACTTAAGATTGCACATACTGGTTCAACTGATGGAAAATATCGTTTATGGGCGACAGATCGTCCAATAGTAGGAAGCAATGCCTCCCTTACTCCGGTATCTTCGGATGAAGGAATAAATGAGATTCAACCACTTTCACAGAATAAAGTGTTTGATGATTTTGCTAATGATTTTGTGGACTGGAGCGAAACGAATCCGTTTGGAGACCCGTAATGAAATTTATTGTAAAAAAAGTATTGCCTTGAAAGGTAGAAAAATAAACTTAGGTGCGAAATATCAAATGAAAACCAAAATATGTCCTCATTGTGGCACCGAAGGTAAGGGTGGTAATATGTCAAGATACCATTTCGATAATTGTAAAACGATTACTAAGGATTTATCACCATGATGGGAGGACACTTCTACCATAAACGCGTCCGTACTTGCGTTGCTGTATTCGGGTCAATGTTTAATGACCTACATGTTTTGAGAACAGACTCGAATGGCAAGGTATTATCTCAAGTAAAGGTTCCTTTATCTTATGCACCTAAAAGGTCGTTCATCGAACGTCTAGCAGAGATGAGTAACGGAGAAGAGGCAGAACGTAGAGTTGCTATCAAGCTTCCTCGTATGTCGTTTGAGATAACCTCTATCGCATATGACGCAGCACGTCAATTACCTAAAGTAAATGGGTTCGGTGGTATCGTATCTTCTGGGAACGAAACGCAACGTAAGGTATATGTCGGTGTTCCGTATAATGTTTCTTTCTCGTTATCAGTGTATGCTAAATCTCAAGATGATGCACTACAAGTTGTGGAACAGATTATACCATACTTCGCACCTCAATACACACTAACCGTAAAACCTTTTGCGGATCAACCAGATATCAAAGAAGATGTTCCTATAGTACTCACTGGTCTAGATTTCCAAGACGACTTCGAAGGGCCTATTGAACAAAGACGTACAATAATATATACTCTTAACTTCGAAATGCGAGTTAACTTCTATGGGCCAGAACTTACGTCACCGATAATCCGTGAAGTAAACACCAATCTGAATCTGATAAATATAGATGACGAGGAAACTTTACTGGAGACTATAAATACTACACCAACACCGATAGACGTAAGTCCGGATAGTGATTACGGTTTCAGTACAGAGATAATCTTCCCTAATAATTAGGCCATATATAATGAGTGATTCGAGTAATACCCCTGCCGTGGTTAAAGACGAGCAGACTAAAAATATAGCTACAGATTATGAATATTCAAGGGAGACTTACTACGACCTAATCGAAAAGGGTCGGGAGTCTTTAGAGTTAATGATTGAAGTTGCGCGAGAGTCAGAACACCCTCGTGCGTTCGAAGTTCTTTCTGGTATGATCAAGGGCATCTCTGACGTTAACGATAAGTTAATGGATCTGAACAAGAAACAAAAAGAAATTACCAAAGAAGACACCCCCTCATCCGAAGGTGGTATAACAACTAATAATAATTTATTCGTAGGTTCTACTACAGACCTTCAACGCATGTTATTGGGTGCAGCTGATGAGAAGGTAATCGAACAAGACTCTGATGAATAATTCGTTTCAAACTAGTGCATACAATGGTAACCCACAAGTCAAACGAGATGGTGTTGCAGAGGAGTGGGATAAAAAGAAACTCCGTGAATATAAGAAATGTATGGAGAACCCATCGTATTTCTGTAAGAAGTACGTTAAAGTCGTGCACCTTGATAAAGGTCTTGTTCCTTTCAAGTTATACGATTATCAAGAGAAGATGTTCGAACACTTCAATGATAATCGATTCTCCATCGTTCTTGCTTGTAGACAGTCCGGTAAATCTATATCGTCTGTAGGATACATTCTATGGTATGCTCTATTCCACCCAGAGAAGACTGTTGCTGTCCTTGCTAACAAAGGTGCAACTGCACGTGAGATGTTATCTCGTGTGACATTGATGTTAGAGAATCTCCCATTCTTCCTCCAGCCTGGGTGTAAGGCACTCAACAAAGGGTCTATAGAATTCTCTAACAACTCACGAATCATCGCTGCAGCTACGTCTGGGTCTTCTATTCGTGGTATGTCGGTCAACCTATTGTTCCTAGACGAGTTTGCATTCGTAGAGAATGCGGCAGAGTTCTACACATCTACTTACCCTGTAATCTCATCTGGTAAAGATACAAAAGTTATCATAACAAGTACCGCAAACGGTATCGGTAATACTTACCAGAAGATATGGGAAGGTGCAGTACAGAAGGTCAATGAATATAAACCATTCCGTGTGGATTGGTGGGATGTGCCTGGCAGAGATGATAAGTGGAAAGCACAAACAGTTGCTAACACTTCTCAGTTACAGTTTGACCAAGAGTTTGGTAACACATTCTTTGGTACTGGTAATACTCTTATTGAGGGTCAAGTACTCCTAGACTTACGTGCTAGAGAACCTACTAGGAGATTAGAGGGTGGGGACTTATTGGTCTATGAGGATGTGATTGAAGAGCATCAGTATATCATGACAGTAGACGTTTGTCAAGGGCGTGGACAGGATTATTCTACATTTACAGTCTTTGATGTCTCGGTACAACCGTTCAGACAGGTGTGTGTATATCGTAACAACATGATATCCCCGATACTATACCCTAACATAATATATAAATATGCTACAGCATACAACGAAGCATATGTTGTTATTGAGAACAATGATCAGGGTATGGTCGTGTGCGTAGGACTATACCAAGATTTAGAATATGAGAACATCCACCTAGAGTCTGCTGTCCGAGCTGACGCCATCGGTATTCGCATGGACAGAAAGGTAAAGCGGATGGGATGTTCGTCGATTAAAGACATTATCGAAAACCATAAGTTAGATCTGGTTGATGAAAATACCATCATGGAGGTGTCTACATTCGTCTCTAAGGGTACTTCTTACGAAGCTTCAGTAGGTAACCATGATGACTTAATGATGAATCTGGTGATGTTTGGTTACTTTGTTGGGACGCAATCATTCGGTGATATGACTAACGTCGATATCAAACAGATGTTATTTGATCAACGCATGAAAGAGATTGAGGACGATTTGCCACCGTTTGGTATTATAGACGATGGTACAGAGTATGCTCCTGTTGTCGACTTGACAGACCCATATAGTATGGATTGGACGAACTACGAACCCGATGGCTGGTAAATTTACGATAAGTATAAATAGAGTTATTGAAAGAAATACACCGTATTATGAAAACTTATTATACCTTAACTAAAAAAAGAAGGACGCTATTATGACTCTAAAATTATCCGAGTCGCCAGCAGTTTCCATTCGCGAGATTGACCTAACAGGAACTGTTCCTGCTGTCACTTCTACGACTGGTGCAATTGTAGGTGATTTTAATTGGGGCCCAGTAAACACGCCTGTTCTAGTCGGCAATGAAGCTGAACTAGTTGCTGTTTTCGGGAAGCCAACCAGTGGTGCTTTTGCAGGAGATTTTCTTGCAGCATCATATTTCCTTAAATACTCTTCAAGTTTGTTCGTTAGCCGTATTAGTAATGGTGCGTATGCAGCTCAAACACCTTTCACCGCAAAATATCCTGGCCTACTAGGTTCTGACCTAGAAGTTTCTATATGTGGCCCAGTAGACGCTGGTGATGTAGATTCAGCTACTAACGAATGGGATAACTGGCAATACGCTTCACAGTTCTCCTCTGCCCCAGTTGGTGTCGAACGACACGTTATTGTACTTTTAGATAACGTAGTAGTCGAAACTTTCGAATATGTTTCATCGGTCGTTGGCGCAACAACTGATAACGGTACCAACAACTACCTCGTTGATGTCATCAATGGACGGTCTTCTTGGGTTACTGTATCAGGAATGCCAGGAAATTACGACTTCGACTTTGCTGGTGGTACTAATGGCACTGCGCCTACTTCTAGCAATTACGCTAGTGGTTTCGACGTATATGCAAACAAAGAAAGTATTCAAGTAGATTTCTTGATTGCCCCAGCTGGCGGTCAGACAACTCCTACGGATATCCACACAGCTATGAACGCTATTGCTGCAACAAGAAAAGATTGTGTCGCGGTAGTATCGCCAGACGAAGCTTCAGTAGTGAGTGGAGATATGTCATCTTATGTGACCACACTTAGCGAAAATTCATCTTACTTGATAGTTGATGGTAACTGGATTAAGGTATATAACAAGTATCTAGATAAGTACGATTTCATTCCAGCGGCATCTTCTACAGCAGGTATTATGGCAGCTTCAGACGCAGTCTCTGCTCCTTGGTTCTCACCAGCAGGTTCACGTCGTGGACAATACCTAGGTGTTACCGAACTAGTACTTAACCCAAGCAAGACACAGCGCGATGCAATGTACAAATTGGGTGTTAACCCGATTGTAAGTATGCCTGGCCAAGGTGTTATGTTGTTTGGTGATAAGACTCACCTATCTCGTCCATCTGCATTTGACCGCATCAACGTTCGTAGACTATTCTTAGTTATCGAAAGAGCGATCAGCAAAGCTGGCGAAAACGCAATGTTCGAATTCAACGATGAGTTTACTCGTGCAGAATTCGTAAACATCGTAGAACCATTCCTACGGGAAATTCAGGGTCGTCGTGGTATCACTGACTTCCGTGTTGTTTGTGATGACACAAATAATACATCAGAAGTTGTTGACCGTAACGAATTCATCGCATCCTGCTTCATCAAACCAGCACGTTCAATCAACTACGTAACTTTAAACTTCGTAGCTGTTAGATCTGGTGTTGAGTTTGAAGAAGTCGTCGGCACAGTATAAGGGGTATAATCATGTCATTAAGAGTAGACGATTTTAAAGCAAAATTAAAAGGTGGTGGTGCACGTCCCAATTTATTCCGTGCGACAGTTAACTTCCCAGCATACGCTGGCGGTGATGCTGAACTAACTTCTTTCATGTGTAAGGGAGCTCAATTACCAGCTTCTCTTATAAACGTTATCGAAGTTCCTTTCCGTGGTCGACAGTTGAAGATTGCGGGCGACCGTACATTCGAACCGTGGACAGTTACCGTAATTAACGATACTGACTTTAGTACACGTAACGCCATGGAAAAGTGGATGAACGGTATGAATGGTCACAGTGCCAACACGGGTATCACTAATCCTGTCGCTTACCAAGCAGACCTAATTGTTGATCAGTTAGATAAAGATGGTTCGGTATTGAAGACATATAACTTCCGTGGTTGTTTCCCGACAAATGTTTCGGCAATCGACCTAAGTTATGAAACCAATGATGCAGTCGAAGAGTTCACAGTAGAGTTTCAAGTACAATACTGGGAGTCAGATACAACTAGTTAATGGTATTATAAGTATATGAATGGGGGTGGTTCTCCACCCCCAATTTATTATTAAGAGGATATTATGGCAGACAACAATTTGTTTAAAGCGTTTGGATTTGAGATAAAGAGATCCAAAACCGCAAACAAGGAAGACGACAAAGCAACTTCTATTGTCCCTAAAGTGGATGAGGATGGTGCTGGGTATGTCACTGCCTCTGGTTCTTACTTCGGTCAGTATGTCGACATGGAAGGCACTGGTGCAAAGGATAACCAAGAGTTAATCAGAAAATATCGCAATATGGCTGAACACCCAGAGTGTGATGCTGCGATCGAAGATATTATCAACGAATCAATAGTTTCTTCTGAACTAGAGAGTTCAATATCAATCAACCTAGATAAGGTTGAAGCTCCCGACAAAATTAAAAAGACTATAACTGAAGAGTTTGATGGTGTTGTAGCCATGTTGAACTTTGAAGAGTATGGTCATGACATGTTCCGTTCATGGTATGTTGACGGAAGATTATATCATCATCTAATAGTTAACGAATCTAATCCTAAAGGGGGTATCTTAGAATGCCGTCCCGTCGACGCGACCAAGATTCGTAAAGTAAAGGAAGTGCAATACAAAAAGGACGCTAAGACAGGTGCGAAGGTCGTTGATGTAACAAACGACTTCTATGTCTATCAAGAGCGTGCTGGTGCAAACAACGGTATTAAGTTGACACCGGATTCTGTTTCGTATGTCACTTCAGGTCTTCTAGACACCAGTAAGAAACGCGTACTGTCGTATCTACAGAAGGCAATGAAACCAGTAAACCAATTACGCATGATGGAAGACTCACTAGTCATCTATCGGATGGCCCGTGCACCTGAACGTCGTATCTTCTATATTGACGTAGGTAACATGCCCAAAGGTAAAGCAGAACAACACCTTAAAGACATCATGTCTCGTTACCGCAATAAGATCGTCTATGACGCAAACAGCGGTGAGATCAAAGATGACCGCAAACATATGTCCATGCTAGAGGACTTCTGGTTACCTCGTCGAGAAGGTGGACGTGGCACAGAGATAAGTACATTACCAGGCGGAGAAAACCTAGGACAGATTGACGATATCATTTATTTCCAAAAGAAGTTGTATCGTTCATTGAATGTTCCATTAAACCGTTTGGAACAAGAGTCTCAGTTCTCTCTAGGAAGAACCACCGAGATCAATCGTGACGAAGTCAAGTTCCAAAAGTTCATTGACCGTCTACGTAAAAAGTTTGCACACTTGTTCCTTGGGATTTTGAAGAAGCAACTTATTCTGAAATCTATATGCACAGAACAAGACTGGGAAGAGTGGAAAGGTCAGATGCAAATCGACTACTCCAGAGACAACCACTTTGTTGAGATGAAGGATGCAGAACTACTGCGTGAACGTCTACAGACTATGGATCAGATCTCTGCTTACGTTGGAGAGTACTTCTCTCGTGAGTGGGTAATGAAAAACGTAATGATGTTTAATGATGAAGACATAGAAGATATGTCAAAACAAGTCGAATCCGAGAATGCTCAGGGTGACGACGTTGAAGAGGAAATGTAATGAGTGATTTAGAATTGGAAACAAACCCTACACTAGACCTAGTGAATGCCTTACAGGGTGGCAACTTTACTAGTGCAGAGGAACTATTTAACGGGATTTTAGGAGACAAGATGCAGCAGTCTCTAGATGCAGAGAAAGTTGCTGTCGCAGATCAGATGTTTAATGGTGTAGAACCAGTTGACGTAGATTTGGGTGATGAAGAAGTAGAAGCTATATTAGACATGGATGAGTAATATTCAACTAAAATTGCATTAATATTTAGTATAAATACTTTTTTGTATAAATACTCCTAAACGAGGACTTAATGTGAAATCATTTAAAGATTTACGTGAATCTAAAGGCAAGATTGTCTTCAGTAAGAAGATGTCTAAATACCCTGTAGTTATCACAGATACTGGCAAAGGATTCCACCTATCGATTGATGGTGATTCTGTTGACACATTTAAGTCACAGAAAGAAGCGGAATCAACCGCGAAACAAGTCCTCAAAGACTTAGGAAAATAAAATGAAACTGATTAGCGAATACGTAGAGAACGATGTACAATGCATTGTAGAAGCTAAAGATAATGGCGAGAAGAGTTACGTTATTGAAGGTGTATTTGCACAAGCAGACAAAAAGAATAGAAACGGACGAATTTACCCGAAGGCCATTATGGAGTCTGCGGTAAATAAGTACGTTGAAGAACAGGTTAGCAAGAAGAGGGCGGTAGGTGAGTTAAATCATCCTGAAGGCCCTACAGTTAACTTGGATAAAGTTTCTCACCTCATCACTGACCTTAAATTAGAAGGCAATGATGTGGTAGGAAGGGCACAAATATTAGATACTCCTATGGGTAAGATTGTAAAAGGTCTCTTAGAAGGTGGTGTTCAATTAGGCGTGTCAACTCGTGGTATGGGAAGTCTTGAGACAAGAAATGGCGTAAACTACGTCAAAGAAGACTTTATTCTTAGTACAATTGATATTGTGC
>Ga0209092_10000925_pt1 | contig 29721 bp, 27 predicted proteins | sample FraStrMetagenome_FD_187446 | JGI IMG/M metagenome (GOLD analysis project Ga0209092, IMG submission 187446) | Marine eukaryotic phytoplankton communities from Arctic Ocean - Fram Strait ARC3M Metagenome (SPAdes) (version 2) | ecosystem: Environmental > Aquatic > Marine > Oceanic | place: Fram...
GGATACCATGAATCTATCGTCGCTCCTGCTAATTCGAATCCAGGATGATCGTAGTATATATCATGAAAGGAATATTTGTAAGAGTATGTTTCTGCGTTTTCGGAATCGCCTTTGAAATCTCCATTGTCCGATTCTTTCGTATCAGTGGGAATAAGCGTAATAATACTTTTTGTGTCACTTGGTTTCGAGGTTGAACTACAGACTGTAAAATATGTATCACCCCAATCGTGAAATTGAGTATTAAATTTGTCTTCATTCATCAGGTCAACTGCTCTGGAAGAGTTGAGGCAAGATTTTCCTTTCATTGAGCAAGGTGATTCATAATTTTTTACATGCGAGAGCCACGCATTTTCCCACTCCTCTCCATAGTCAATGAGAATTTCCTCGTCTGGCATTATGTCTCTTGTTGCTACAAAATCTAAAACCACAGTAACATAGTGCTCCTTTCGTCCGACAAAGAATTTGGTCAATATACATCAATGGTAAAACAGGAAAACGGAGTTGATAGAAAATCTTACCTTCTTTAGTTCTTCAAGATGAGATTGTTGATAATACATGCTTTTTTTGTCGGTTCTCGAAAAACGCAATTCAGCATTTGGCCGAGTTCTTGAGAATCTTCTGTTACTTGCATGATTAATAGCTATTGCTGTATTGACAGGAAACAAAAGCAGAGAGGATTCAGGATGAGTCCACAAATAATTGTAAATTAATTGCTTTGTATTTACGTCATGCTTAATCTCTTCACTGGTTATGTTGAATATGTCTCGGCCCCAGCTATTTAACATAGGAGCAGGAATAATAGTCGTTCCACGAGCAATGGGACGCCTGGCAAAGGCACCTTTACCTGCCTGTGGGATTGTGCTATCTTTGACATAGATGTGATCAAGACATTCACCTTTGAATTTTGATTTCATTCAAAATAAGAGAACATTAGGCCATTTTCCTTTTTGTACATTATCTATGGACTTAATATGAATCACTTTTCTTACCATTTTCTTCAAGCCATTCTAAAGATCGTATTTCGGAGGTTGACTCAGCTGTTCCATTTGCAGCTGTCACTTTTCGAACATCATCTAAGGTTTCCAAAGCAGTAAACAAGTTCTGTGTCCGTTCATCTAGTACAATGTCCTTTTTGACGATGCCAAGGAAATCCTTAACCTCATGCTCATTCAGAGTAGGATTCGTTCCTGCTGACATTCCAATAAGTGAAGCAACAACTGCATTAGCGTCTTCGTAATTCTGCGAAAGGGGTACAGTAGTAAACTGAGACCGGTGCGAAAACCTGACAATCAAGTTAAATATTGAATGTTAGCGACAATAATAACGAAGGGATGAATATAGAGGCACCTACCAATTTTCACCGTATGAAATAAAAATTTCCCGACCTGCTTCCAATCTATATTCAGATTTGAAAGAGTAGTCTCGGTAGTCACTAAAAGCTCCGGCACCTGGGTCTATTCTCCTATCGAGAACGGGTTTATATGTCACATCATTCATAGCCATATTTACTAAACCTGGATGGAAGTTGGACAAACATCCCTCATTAGGTGTGAGGACTTGGACAGAGTTTGCTTCAAATTCACTAAGATAAGCCCCAGGAGCCCATGTGTAATCATAAGCATCCCAAGTAGCTGCTTTGAAATCAGTAATGGGAAGAATTGGAATGCGAGGTCCCTGAAAAAATAAAAATGTGGTAAGCATCAAATGCCTACACAAAGACCTATTTAAAGCAAATATATGCATACTTACTACGTCAATTCCTTTTGAAGGTATTTCGACCCCAACGAATGTACCTTTTCCAGAATTTGGAATAGTGCTTGTTGCAAGATAAATTCCGCATTTAGCATCCTTTAAAGATTGTAAATAATCTTCTTTCACTTTTGCATCAAAATGCTTTCCTAGATCCTTTTCTCCAAAACGAACACTTTCACCAGTGACATAATCATTTCGCCAATGCTAAAGATTTTATAAAAAAGAGATAATAAAAGACAGATGAAAAGTCAGCTTATAGAACAAATGAAAATAAATTATTGCACACTTGTCTAACTTACGAGGGGAAATATTTCATCTGAAATAGGAATGTAGTGACGAAAAGCGTTTGATAGATGTTGATCGGAATGATACGGTTTATCGATAAATTTTATTGAATCTCTGGGGAAGTTTTTTAGTAGACGAATTGTTGGTCGGTTATTATGATCTTCTGCGGAACGCTGCAAAACTCGTACAGTAAAAAGATCGTTTCTTTGATTTTTGGACTCAACTACACAGGGCCACCACCAAATAAATTGATTTTTTAGGTACATCATGGATGTGTGATTATCCCAATTGTCTCTGTTCAACGAAGGATTAGCATGATAATCCTCTTCTGGAGTATCTGCTTCAAAGTTAGGATCTTCATCTCTGGCAAATGGTTCCAATTCACATAAATAGGAATAATGAACATGCTTCCCATCAGTTTCAGATGAAAGCTTTATTTCAGCTTTGTTAGTGTTCATCACGCTTGCTGATATATGAGATTCTGTTGTACCCTCTTTCTCCCATCTCTCAATATGATTATTCCATGCATCAACCCATTCTTTGCCGTAATCAATGAAAATTTCTTCTCCTTCGTTAATATCTCTCGTTGCAACAAAATCAAAAGATAGCTTTGAATTATACTCAGACAAGCTTGCTGATTTTGGTTCAAGATCTTCAATGGGCCGCATTCTATAATTAGGTTTCCCTTTTTCTTTAGTAGGAGTCCATTCATAGATTGCATTGACCTTGGATTTATCGTTGTTGTGGTTGATTAGAGTAACAGAAGTTGTAGGGCATAATAGCAAAGAAGACTCCCTGTGTCCAAAGCAATAATTCAAAAGTAGCTGATACTTATTTATTCCATCATGAGTCGAATTTGTTGTCGACAAAAGACTCTCTTTATCTATGATATGAACAAGTGGGCATGGGGCAATCAGTGATCCTTTGGGAATAAATCGAGTTGCGAAAGCTCCTCTACCTGCACTCTCATTTACAGTGCTAATACCAGCTTTTATATTATCCAAACATTTTCCTTTTAACAATGACACGGTAGAGAATTTGTTTAGATAAAAAAGGGAGAAAAAATATCCGGGGCATTATAATCATATTTTGATGGGAACGCACCATTTTCTTCAATCCATTTGATAGATCTTTCATTCAACCGTGTTCTAGCAGTTCCGATTTCAGCTCCTTTTAGCACTTGTTCAATAGTTTCTGGTATCAACAATTCAAAAGCTTCATTACGATGTATCATTTCCTTTTTTATTCTTAACAAAATGTCCAAAAAAGCCGCTTCACTCAAATTAGGGTGATCATTTTTGTAACTATTTAAATCCTTCATTAATTTATCTGCAATCATGTAATCAGATGATAAAGGAATTACATCGTCATCGCTATCATTTTCCCTGTCGCGATACCACTAAAGAAGGCTGAGATTTTCAGACAATCATGAATAAAAGCATATCAAAAATGAGACACGCTTACCTCATTTGATATTTCTGCAAATAATTCCTGCCCTGCTTCTATAGTCTTCCCTGCAAGAAATGTAAAATTATGATAGGATGTAACTCCACCCGCACCTGGATCCTTTTGCCTATCCAATATTGATTCTTCTGTCAGTCCGCTTGCAATTACTATTCAAGTATACCACTTTATCGTTAGAATTAATATTTTCTCATTATCTCATACTTGAACAGAAACTTACCATTGGACATATGGGGGTGAAAATTGACAAGCATGGCTATTCCAGGCAGGGTGGTAAATACACTATTAGCTTCACCATCACCTCCAACTGTGGTAGGGTTCCAGCCATACTCTGAAATGAGTTCATTTTGAAAGCTTTCTTCATCAGGATCGATTACTTGTATACCTAAACCTCCTTCACCCTAGTATAATCGTTTGGGAATAGAAATATAAAGCAAAATAAAATAAGATTTGAGCTGGCATTCGATGAAAAATCCCATGTTATGAAAGTTCTACTTACAACGATTTCTCCAGTCTGAAAGTCCTTACCAGCAAATACACCATAACCACCGTCTACTATTGAGCTCTCGGCAAGGTAAACGCTACAAGTTAGATTTGCTTCCACAAAACTATGCAAAAAATTGGACGATAGCAATGCGACTATGGAAGACTTGAAAACTAAATAAAAGAAATGAGGCGACAAAGTGAAAAATGCTAGCCTCATTTTTCTTTTCTTAGTGCTTGAAATTTTTGATCAATTGTTGAAATGCTTCTTTTGAAATTCAACTGCTGTCAGGAGTTAGTTTTTGGTTTTCGTGATCAAAATGTTCAGCTCATATATGATGATGATGAATCTAGATATGTAACGGATCTTTCGGCTGTCGATCCGATTGTATATAGGAAGAATAACGTGACATTGCACCGTCGTACAAAGTCGAGAATTTATAATATCTGAATCGTCTTTTTATAGTATCTTAATACATGAATATAGTATGTACGTTGGATTCAATACTAGCTTTAATAATGATACCCTATTTAAAATTAGCTTTGCTGATTTTCATCCATGAAAGATAATCAGCATTAAGAGGTGGTAGGGTCACTATTGACATCAGACAGAAAAGCATCAACAATGAAATTAAAGCAATTGGAATCAGCCTTGAGTAACTTAGACCCATCCTTTCCTAAACCCCAAATTCGATTAGAACAATATCCCACGAGTGCCCACTTAGCTGCGGCTGTTGCTTTAAAGGCTTATGAGAAGGGAGATATATTTGTTAACTCAACCGGCTCTCAAAATTGTGTTCCAGATGATAATATTCAAGAGATAGATAAAAATCAATCTAACGTTGATACTGAAGGAAGAAGCAGTCAAATTTGTGATTTAGGCTGTGGTACAGGAATGCTTCTGATGGCATTTTCATTAGTGCTGAATTATTATGCAGAACAAGACTATAATTCAGATGACGATTGTAATGACGATATCGAGGAACGGAATCAGGTGGAGAATATTCAACCTCATGGCCAAGTAATTGGCATTGATGTGGATGAAAATGCTTTAAAATGTGCAGAAGAAAATAAGAATATATTATTAGAAATGGAATATTTAGAAGAAAACGTGCCCGTCATCAATTTCATTCATGCCGAGCTACAATATGAAGCACCCTTGAAAGAGGAGCAGCATATGTCTAGCAGAGGTAGATGTCGTGGAAGAGGACCTAAACAATCCAGAGGACATGTTGGAAAGTCAAAACGTAAACATCATCAACGCAAACATCAAAGTAAAATCCCACAGTCTTTGCCATATTCAACAACATTTCATACCTATAACGACGGTTTGCCATTTCCTTCACATAGTTTTGATACAGTCATAACAAACCCACCATTCGGTACTAAACATAACGAAGGAATAGATATCGCTTTCTTAGCTGCAGCGTGTCGATTATCTCGAAAATCTGTGTATTCCTTTCACAAATCCTCCACACGAAATTATTTGATAAATATTATTGAAAAAGAATGGAATAATAGTGAACTTCTTCCGAAAGGAATCAAATTAGGTATTGAGGTTGTAGCACAAATGAAATTCGAGATTCCAAATATGTATAAATTCCACAAAGAGAAGAGCGTGGATGTTGATGTAGATTTGATTCGAGTGTATTACTTAGAAAGTCCAACGTATGTCTCGAAACCTGAAATCGAAACAATAAGCGAAAAGGAAAATGAAGGTAACGAAGAAGAGGAATAATGAAATAATAAAGATTTTTCATTTTCTATGCAAAGTATGGATGTAAGGGATTATGAGAAGAAACAAGGATACGCCTATTCGATTGATTGATCTGATAAATACGTATAATCTCTGAAACCTGTTATTCTTCTTACTTCGCGATCTGATAGTTGTTTAGACACCGAGGCTATCCAACGTTGATTAATGCAGTTGGTGCGTCTCATATGGAGATTGAGCTTCGTGATCATATAAATGATTTCTTTTTGAGTCCAGACGAGTGTGATGCGATCGTAGCTGTTGACTTTATCAAGAGATAACGTTGTGGCTTATTCTAATCTATACTTTGATTCGATTTTTTAAGTGGTTTCGTGTCAATAGCATAATTGAATCTAAAATTGTAATGTTTTGATTCTATACAATATAGAAAATGAATGACGGAATATTTTTGGAAGATTGATTGTATTTAAATGGATGGTCATCTTATAATTAGTACATTGATAAAAACTTGAGATATTAAAAGCTTTCAACGCTCACATATTTATTTCTATTATCAAATTTTATCACGATCACAATAGTCTACATTTAAGGCATTTGGTCCTTGAGGTTTTTTTTGTCACATTGAATAAAAGAAAATAAGTCAGTAACAATGCAAAAACTTGGTCTTATCCTAAGTTTGCTATAGAGATGCGCCATCCTCTTTCCTCATAATTGTCTGACGATTCATGCTTCTCCATCCAGTCAAATGAGCCGAACAGTTAAGCACACTGGCAACCACTACCTCATTTGCTGGATAACACAACACTGACCCATATTCATACCCCACACTTACAACTCCTGTCAAACTAAATCCAATTCCAGAGATAAGAATATATACCAACCCCACAGAAAAAGAATGGAAATTACAATTCCCTTATTGGTGGACAAAAGAAGGAATAAAAGTATACAAAATCCGCAAGCACTCGTCAAATATACCAATGTCACCTTTCAATGTATATTATTGTCGGTTGCAGCATATATGTCCATGATCCAACCTGATAAAGCGCTTCCAAATGCACCAATTAATCATAGCGAGACCAAATCCACCTGTGACAGCAGAAGAATACGATTCTGGTGGAATTAATTGGCCCAAAAATGTCATTATGGTGTAAAACACTCCTACCGATAAACCCTAAATGGTCAGTATGGATTGTTTTGATGGAGAATTTAGGAGTGAACCTAAGACTCCTGCACTTGTTGCCTTGGCTCATTCTGATTCTCCAAACCAATTTCCAGATATGTATGGTGGAGGGGGTAATGAAATACAAGATGCTAAATCACATAAGCCTTCCAATATAAATAGTGATATAATTTATAGCATTCCAAAAGCGTATACCCGCATCTATACAGTTCAATAAGGATTCTATCAGTAAAGAAAAACGTAATCCTTGATTATGTATCATCCACAAAGAAATTGGTGAGTAGAGTAGATAGATATATAAGTAAATAGAACTCAGTGCATCCACTTTAGTAGAAGAGACCTTCCATAACGTGCATATTGGTTCAGGAGCCAAAGTGGACCAAGCAATCCATATCCATGCATTGACCATAGAAAATATGGAAAAGGAAAATAATATTAGACATCGTTGTGGATATAGTGTGTATTCTTTCGTAGAGATCGAAGTTATTGATCCGTAATTTATTTCGGAGAGTTGCATTCTTTAATTCTCTACTTTTTCAGAAGGGAAATTTCGACAAAACAATTTTGTGTCAAATGATGTGGACAAAAAACAATTCATTTCCTGTTTTTTTTTTGTTTTCATAAGAAAAAAGTTCATTGATATGCTTTAGATTCGTTTTCTTTCCTCCGCACGTATCACCATTTTACGTGACTGAATAATTGTCAATTTTATACTTGACTTTAGGACAACACCTTATAATTTATACCTTTATCGATTCAACCCGACTACTAACTGAACGAATAGACCATTGTGCTTCTATCTTTAATTCGTGAGTTTAATATTCGACTTATACATTTACAGCAGTGGTAACAAAAATATACAAGAGTAGGTATTTGATTGAGACACAATTTATTCGGGGATGAGATCAAAGCATCTGATAAATATACTTGATTATTGTGAATCTAAAAGAAAGAAGGAAATGTAGCACCATAAGAAAATCCAAATAATTGTTACTTTGTATTTTAAAATCAACAAATTATATTAACATACCAAGCCTTAGAAAGCTCATTGCATTTATCACTTCAAATTTCAGGTAACTTTTTAAACATTCCAAAACCTACCACCAAAAATGGGCTTTATCATAAATGCATCAAAAACATTCCAATATGACTAATTACCAACCAGAGAACATTCGATAAATAGAGATCTTTGTACAACGTGTCTTTTAGGAGAAATCTCGAGAGTAGTAGCTATCATCATCATACGAATCTCCTCTTTGTCTATTAGGACAGCAACAACGTTTAGCACAACTGAAAAGACAAAAGAAAAAGGATGCTATAGCGAAAAAAGTACCACCAACAATACCCCACTGTGATTTGTCCCAATTTCGTGGATGTGTCGTAAATGTACCATCAAATTCCGTCATCGTAATATTCTTAAAAGTTTCAAACTTTTCTTGCAAGTCCATATCGCTAAAGTCATACTGTCCACCGCTATCGACGTATTCTTCAGCTTGATCATTTACTGCATCATCATTGTTTTCGTCTTCTTTATCTTCTCCTTCGACGTTTTCACCTCCGTAGTATTCTTCCTCTTCTGCCTCAGCTTCTTCTTCCTCTAGATAACGACTGAGAATCTCTGAGGGAACTTCCAATCGTCCCCGTACAGATGCTACTTTTCTCCTCAAGACTGACTTGTTGCTCACATTCGGTGTAGTTGCAAGAAGAGAGCGAAATTCGATTAGGATTGAGATGCATATTATAACTTTTCGGAAAGATGTTGAAAAATAATTCATGGGATAACTTGGAGACGATTGATTATTCTTTTTTGATATTGTAACAACCTGCCCTTTGGTAAACTCTGGAGAGAATGTAGATGCAAAGAATTAATTTTAACGACAAGAAAATTTTGCAAAAGATGATTATTGGTTGAATCGCTATGAATGTGTTGCCTTTTAAAAATCTTATTAGATAATCTTGTCATCTAATTAAAAACAGCTTCTGCGATTTATATCGACAAGATACGGTTATATAAAACTATTTCAAAGTTTTATTTAAAAAAACATCCGGTATATAATTCAGAGATTTAGGATATATTATTTAAAGACTTAGTTAAGTCGCCAAAGCAAAAACACGAATGCACTTTTTCACCTTTTCAGCTTCATTTTTGCTCATTTGTTTAGGTCATCACGTTTTCAGCAGACAAACTAGAAACAAGATCTTTTTACTTTAAAGTTCCAATCACAAATGATTTGTACACTAAGAGGTCGTAAGAGAGTATCACATTTATCACGGTGATTCATAAAAAAGTTTTTTTCCTCATCTGCTGTCAGAGAAAACTTTTCCTCATCATTTTGTATTGAAAGTTTCTATGCATAATTTCTGTCTTTTTAGGAGGTTGTGATTTCTACAGACATTACAGTTGAGCTTCTTTTTATTGATAATGAATGTTTGTACATTAATTTGCATAAGTTAAAATTCCCATTACACGGAAGATATGCATCCGCATCGTTGAAGGAAATTTGAGTGTTGAATCTCTGAATCTGGAATATTTTCCTGGCTGCAGCATATAGATGCAACGGAACAGGACAATGTTCCAAATACTCTACCATTTCTTAGTAATGGTTCATGAATTTTTCGTTCACCAGAACAGCTTAAAATTGTTCCATGTAAATCTTCATGTAAAGATGTAAAAATATGCTCAAAATTTGGAAAGTCTATCAGCTGTTCTGAGTCATAGTTTTTATCTGGACAAAATTCATCCATTGTTTGCGCAACTGTCCCGATAATTGTATCTCCTTTTTGGATATCATAATTCATTACAGAAAAATATAGCATGGAACCACTTAAGCCATGATAAACAGATTCAATTGTATTTCCTTTGGTAATCTCTATGAGAATTGTATCCTCCTTCCTTTCCCATTTTGGATTCGATTCATTCTTTATTCGTCTTGTACGAGGTTTTCCGTATCGAACCCATTCCGGTTTGGAGTATATATATTCATCTGATTTATCGGTTAGTCTATCTTTTGTAATCTCCTGAAACTTCTCAATTATTTCGTTTTTACTCATTGTATCTAGCATTCTACTTTTACGTGCTTGTCTATGAGAAGTATCAATGTCTGGAACAAACATAACATATGGGTTACAAATCTCCTCAAAGAACCTTTGATTTTGGTTTCGTTGAAGGTCGTAACATCTAATATCACCAATGATCAGGTATATTCTAAAGAGATTCTCGTTTGGATTTATTAGGATCGAAGATGATTCCAACATGGTTCTATTTAGCATTAAAGAAAAAGTTTCTCTGTTCAGATGAAAAATATGAAATATCAACTAAGAATAAGCTGGTAAAAAACTCACTTCATCAAGACTTGAGGATTGAATATTGTTTTCTTTGGAGTAATTGAGAATCCACCACAAACTGGTTTGTGATCTGAGGTTGTAAATGAAGGACATGGATCGTAGAAAAGGGGTTTCAAATTTTCTTGGAGACCTTTTGCACACTTCCATAATATCCGATCAGTGTAACTGAGAGAGAGAATCGCAAGGACAACTTTCAGTTTCACAAAAAACAAAAGAATTTGGAAGAAGAAAGCACCCACCTTGGTATTCTTTTCCCATTATATTGATACCCATCGAAACCTCTATTTACTTTATATGTAGGAGGAAAACAACATTGAAGTGTTTCAAAGCCTACAAGCAAATCGTTTTCTCTCAACCCATTTATTAATTCATCTATTTTGTGCAATCGATGCCATTCTTCGCGTTTTATCATTTCAAAAACTTTTTCGACTTTTTCATCGTAACTGTATTTTTCTTGCTCGTGTGTTTCAAGCGTTTTTATGGCATCCAGTCGGAAGTTCAGATCTCCAAAAACGAAGCAAAAGTGGCTTGATAAACTTGCGTCATACAATCTGCTTTCATTTGTTGGACCCACTTTTGCATGATTTAAGATTTCTGCCATGTTTTTGCACCTTTTTTTATACTTTTTATCGCCTTCATGTGCTTGAAGATGTGCAGTTAAGAAAGAAATTCTAGTTTTCCGCAAAGATATTGACGCAACTATCCCACCCTTGCGACAAAAAGGCATATCAGAAGGACAATGTGAGATGTATTCTTCTTCAAGATCCGTAAAATCGAATGAATATTTGATGAATATTTGATGATATTTACCTTGTTAGGCAAAACAGATCCGATCCCAGTATTTTCACCATTTACAGAAACGCCGCCGTTTTCTTTTATCTCGTGTGATATATTTACTTTCGCCATTATCATCAGTCTCATTCCACCTCTTTGATAGTGCAAACAGCATGTATACTTTTCTCCAAGACGGTTCGTTATCCGATCGTAAAGAGTTCGAGTACCCCCAAACATTTCACTAAGATTATGTAAGTTTAGATGTTTCAACAACTGGGATGAAAAAGTGCTTTTATTCACGTGATCTACCGAAGCTGCTAGACTCATCACAGGGACCAAGATAGATTCAGTGGTTGACACAAATTTCTCAGATTCTGTAAAAGTCGCTTCTTGCACTCCTATTGCAATGATATCATATTGCTGTGGTTGATTATTGGTTCCCGTTTGAAATGAGTTCATGAGTCCTTTGTCAGGAATCATTGCATTTATGGAGCTCGTAGTTGGCTCTTTATTGCCGAGATTAGCCGAGCATATTAAGATGTAGATGTCACCCGAAATGGACGTATCACTACTTTTTGTAAAATTTGGTGTTCCTTTAGATTCCTCCCGATTCATAGTGATATATTTCCAAGTCTTTTACAAATGTTGTGGATCATCGTGTTTTGCCCGGAACCTCATCCAAATAAGTTTGTCACGATATTTTGGCGAAGACAAACTTTGAAACATATAATAAACACGACTGACTGCTTAAAGAAGTAAAAGTTACAATATTCTCTCTAATTCGTTAAGCGCGAATCATGTTTGGATTAATCAAAGAAGATGGAGTGCAATGTTTCACTCTCCGAAGAAAAAGCTCAACCACTCTTTGTCTAAAACTTCTTTACACATTAAAAATATTAACAATTAAAATTCTTCAATGCTGTCGCATAAACTTGATCTTCCAAAATTGAAGGATATTTCTCAACCATTGATAATAATATTTCTCTTGGTGTTTTCTTCTTCTCCTTCTTTGCTGCATTATCTACATTATTATTGTTATCACTACTCTTTTCACTCCCAAGAACTTTCACAGGATGAGGATACGAATTCATGAAATTTTCCATAGTAGTAGGATCTCCTTGCAGAGCTTCTTTCAATAATTTAATGCGAGCTTCTGATTCTATCATTTCAACCCGTGCTCTCTCTAGGGAAGGAAGTAGATCAGGTAAAAATATAGCATCTCCTATAGTACGTGTCATTCCATCTAAGAAAACATATCGAGGAGGTTTTTTTGGAATATTCGGCTTTGGTGCTATTAAGCTATCAGAAGTTGTGATACATGAAGACCCTACGGTGGGGAGCATCGTTTCAGGATTATTTATTACTTCTTTTTTCTGGTCATTATTGGAAGCAATCTCTACATTATTGGATTCTTTCATAATTCCATTATTTGTGCTGTTCTGTTGGGGCTGCTGTTTATCAGCAGTAATTGAATTTTCATCGTTAATACCCTCCTTTTTGTCAGTTGATATATTTTCGGAGGCTGGTTTGACCTCCACCTTAACTTTCACGTTTAAATCATTTAGTTTGCTGACATCTGTTTTTTGGGATTCTAATTTCTTTTTCTCTTCTGCTGCTTCATCAACGATATTAATTATTTCAGTTACAATTAACACATCTAATATTTGTTGCAGTTTATCTGGTGGATACATTGGTGGAAGATTGTATTCAAGTTGATCATGTGTCAATGGTCCATCTGCAGTAATTGAAAGTGTTATATGAAAAGCAAAGAGTTTAGGACAATCATAAATAGCTATAATGAATGCAATACCTCCACTTACAAACTTGAAGCAATGCTAAAACGTTATGCACTGCCTTGACGACCGTCGGATCTGCAATGTGTCCAGGTATACCAAACCCAGCACCGTTTCCAAATGGATTTATACTTGAGGAACCATCTCCATCTTTTTCATTGGGAACAGATTTACTTCCTCCAACAATATTTGGAGTCATGGAATTTTTTGCCATGGGTTCTTTTTTGATGGATTTTGCTTTTCCATTGGTCTTGGTGATTGTTGTGGTGGAATTATTTAATCCGTTACTGGGCACTATTGGTTTTATCTTAACAGGAACAGCAGCGTTAACTGGTTGTGTATTATGAATGGGTAGTTGTTTCATAGTATGGTTGATATTTGGTGTATTTTTTGTATTGATTGGATTTGCAATATAATTTGTAGATGGAGTCATGGGTTTGTTTACGCTTGGTAGAATGTTCGTAATATAATTGTTTTGAGCTACTATAGGAACTACTTTGTTTGTGGCACTTATATTGGCTGGCTTCTTTTGGAGTTGCTTCTGTAGAGACACTACATTTGGTGTTGGTGAAGTTTTCACTTTTGATGTATTCGTTGTCGATGAAGAAGTAAACTTTGCTTGTTTGATATAATTAGGATTTGAGTCTGTCTGATCTGGTAAAGGCCGTTTCTTGCCATTATTCAAGTTTTCATCCACAGGTTTGGAGGTAGATGGAGTTGCGGAAGAAGTTGGATTAGAAGCACTTGTCTCAGTGGGTTTGGGTTTGGATTTAGTAGCTGCTAGTGGAATTCCTGCATCTACGGGACTGGAACTCGAAGCCATCGATGCTGTTGAAGGTGTTATAGTATCTGATGGTTTTGGGTTCACAGCTACGGCGCTGCTTGACTCAGTTTGTTTTCCAGTATTGGAATCTGGCATTTTGTCTTACTTCAGTATGGTATTTTGTACCCTAAATGGTTTCACCTTTCACTCTTTCGTCTGCACTCTTTGCTCCAGAAGGATGGTTGTAGTCAAGCGTCGGTTAAATTAAGCGTATGTACGGTACGGTGCATAATTAAGATATCAGTTTTTTTATTTGGAAAAAACATTGAGAAAACGTGAACATTACATATTGACCCTAATGAATAGATGTAAGAAATTTGCTCTGATTGTGATCTAATCTTTTCTAAAAATTCAGAAATGAAACAGTACATTAAATTAAAATTTATTTTATTATTTTGATTTGATTTTCGCATCATTTGCTTTTGCAATACATAAACACATATTTTGTTGACCATGAACATACAACTCATATTTTGACTTTGTTATCTGTAGCCTAAATCGACAAGTGTTTTCTGTGCGAGATCCACTCCGAAGAATGCAGCTGCATTAGAAGGGAATGCTCTCATTAAAGATGGGGTTAATCCACGGAACAAAGTTTTCCATCCTTCTTTCGCGAGAATTTCTTTCAGTACATCTCTTGAGCTATTATACATCCCCTCCGGGGCTGTCTGGAATCGAGATTTCACAACATCTGCGGGGATTGCAACTATCCAATTTCCAACACCTGCAAAACCCCCAGATAAAAGAATGCAGGATGTAGGAAGAACTTTTGTATCCTCATAGCCTAACCCTTTGGCAAACATGGTTCGAAATAATTCGTTTGTAAAAAAATAGACTCCGTTTCCAGGAGCATCACGAAGAATGGTAATTCCCAATCCTTTGTAAATTGACCTTATTCCACCTAGATTATACAATTTTCGAGCACAATCCCAACTTCCATTATATTTAACTCCTGCCCCCGTATTATTTTGTACTTGTAAAATACACTTGATACGTTCAGATGGAGCAACAAAAGTGGCACATGGAAATGCAGTTAGACTACCAGCAATACCACATTGCACTATGGATAATTTCTCAGATCCAGTTTTTTCCAGATTATATGTACGCATGTGCCCAGTTATATAATCATATCCTAAAAATGTCACTGCAAAGTAAGGCGTGACAGCAGCAAGTGGAGCTGTCACTCCTCTATAAAACCCAGCGATCTGTTCAAAAAGAATAACAAACATTTGCGTGAGCAAAAACCCTTCTTGCAAATCTGAAGTCACAACGTTTTATTTACGTACTCCATAATTCGTGAAGGTTTTCTTCATGAGATCACCAACAGAAATTGTTTTTCCCATTTGCATCTGTACCTTCAAAGTATCAAACGGATGTCCTGTTACAACATTGAAAACACCTGTACAGCACGAGGAAATTCGATGATTTCATTAGTAATACTTTCCATCATATGCTACTCAAACCTAAGTTCAACATAAATAGGTTCCCTCAGAATCATTGATGTATGTACGTTTCATTCTTCTGTTATAATACGTAAAGGACGAGTAATTAAAGAGGCGAAGGATAGGCCCCAGCAGACTACAGAAATAATCAAAAGGTAGTTTGTGGACACAAAAGGACTTACCCCCAACCCCTCCAGGAACAAGTCCAATCACGACGCTTAATGGGTCAATCCTATTTTCAGAAACAATCGGGAAAGATAAGGTAAGGGACCCAAATACACTAATAATAACATATCTCAGCGGTCTATGTCTCTATCAGATTTAAGCCGCAGTCACTAAGTGTCAAACTATGTCAAAAAAAAATTTCCAGCTGCGATTATCAATACATCGAAGAAATGGTGCAACTTACATCGTGATTGTGTCGTTGCGATTAGAGCCGTCAAGGTCTTCAAAATTTGTATAAATAGATAAAATGACAGCCAATCCAAAGAAAAAACTGAATTCTTAAGAGCCGATCACGTGTTGATTTCTATTTATTAGCAGTAGGTATCCAGATGTACAATTCTAGCCAAGAATGTTCTCTATCGGTAGCATGTTCTGTAATTTTTTTAGAAGTTATAAAAATTTGTTACTCTACACCTTGCCTTGAAATTTTTTAGCCATTTTCATGTATATACACATAATTACTTAAGAACAAAATACTATTAGTCAAAATTTATTGTAAACACTTAAGACCAACAAAGATTGGTTGTTTTAATTAATAATGACTCTAATAAACCCATGTGGCTCGGACTAGATTCCTAAGTTTTGCATTTGATCCATGCCCAACTTTCATAAATGGAAGCTCGTTCCACAAAGATTCTTTGAAGATAATTGCAAATCTTCTTTCCTCTAAAATTGATGAAAAATGAAATTGATTGGTGAATTTTGACAACCTTACCTGGAGTGAAATTGTTTTTTGGTATAGTACTATCAATTTGGTAGGTTTTGCCAAATGATAGAGATACTTTCAAATGTTTCATAAAACAATGGAAAAAAGTGAACAAAATAAAAGATGAAAGGGGGATTCTCAAACTCTTATTTAAGAATTTTTCTTAATAATAATAACAAGGCATTTTATTTTAAATGGTGATTATGAATACTATCTTTAGGAGGGAACCACAAAATACAATCCACCCCTTACAATTTAACACGAGACTTGCACTGAATTTCATGTGATTTTCTACTGTGTCGCACTATTTTTTCACTCAGTTTTCCCATCAAGTCTCCAACAATGCCACTCAACCCATCTTTTTCTTTTCTGACATTTCAGGTTCTTTGTAGATCGGTACTTGATATTATTGATGACAGACTATGATCTTTAAACACTTCAACTTGTCTTCCTTATTTTCCCATAGATATACTCAATATCAATGAACAGATCGACAATATATGATCACTACAGAGGCAGTAAACATCCAAAAATGATCGGACTACAGTTTATGAAATGTGGGTATTTTGGCAATTAGCTCAAAACCTATTTCAAAAAAAGATGGAACTGTTCACCGATAGTATGTCATCCATTATATCATGTGAAAGAGATACATTTCGTTTAACAAAGAATGTAATGTCCAGTAATATTGATTTGAAGATGGAAAATAGATTGATTCTAAGCAAAATAAAACGTCCAGTGATGATGACACATGTAGAAGCACACCAGGATAAGGAGATTGAATATGAAGACTTACCATTGCCAGCTCAGTTAAATACAGATATGGATACTTTGGCCAGTCATCAATATAGGCACAAAATAAGTGAGCATGGCAAGCTTATGCCTCACTTACCGGCGCAAAGAGTTTCATTAGTTGTCCATGGCAATAGATTGCCAAATGACAGTACTAATGAGTTTATTTGGTTAAGAAGAGATTATCCTGGCGAAATGGCTGCGTTGCGATCATGGAAGATAAGTAAGAAGAATGGAAAACATGTTGACTGGGTAGCATTAGAAACAAATTCCAAGAAATGGAAAAAGTGGGAACATGGATCGGCAGTAAAATGTATCCATAGACAATGGGATACAAGCGCAAGGAAGCAAGACTGGGGTCAATCAAAGGAGGGAAAAAATAATATTAGATGCTAGAACAATATGCTTGAGAGAATTGAAAGAGGAATTACAATCCCTTGGAACAAAACCTATCTTGTTAAGATGGTTGATGATATTGACTTACCAGCTTGTAGGTAAATTCGAAACAATCGTACCCCCAAAAGTAAATGGATACAAGAAACTTCGAAGGACAATACAAAGTCAATTGAAATTGGGAACATGCGATATAAATTTCGTATAAATGAGGAGAAATCCAGAATCGGTACAATGAAAAAATAGGCCGGACAAAATGAGCAAGTTAGAGTGGGAATACATCTTAAGCTTTCCTTATATTTTCAAAAAATATGTGGAAGCATAGATGTGAGGTGTTACACAAAATAAGGAGAGGAACACAAGATGAAAGTGAAAGAGAAAGTAGCTTGATAATGGCATTGGACTTACAATCAGAGCCTTGGCGGTTGCTACCAAGCAATCAACACTTGTGTAAAAGATCTCTAAAAATTTCACACGAGCACCTATGATCAACATAAAGCAGTGGAAACGGCGGTGTGAGGAGGCACTAGAATTAAGTGGAAGGAAGGCAATTGAAAATGGCGAAGATGTAACAAAATAATTTGGCAATAGGTGTGCAACAATTTTTGAAGATGTATCAGAAGGTGATTGTATGAATGAGTTTGTTAATGAAAGGAATGTCGAAGAATTCCAAATGAGATCCGTGTTCGACGGGCGCAAAGTGTATGAAATTTAGTGCAAATAACAAAAAAAAGTTTTTTATCCCAATAGTTCGGTCCCTACTCCCCCATAGTGGGCGAATAGTGTTTCGTGGTTCCCTCCCAAGGATATCCATAATTACCATTTAAAATAAAATTTCTTATCATGATTTCAAAAAAATAATACGATGCTGGAACAAAACGAAAAACAGAGCAGTGGAGTAGTGAGGTCGTTAGTTGAATATAGTGTTGAAGTCTGAAAAGCTCGGTGATTTTTTATTCAGAAGAAAGAACCAGATGGCAATTCCCTCATCCACGCATACGCCCTTGAAGAAATACAAAATTACCTCAAGGTGCCGTTCCAGGAGTTATCAAAAGACGAAGTTCTTCTTAATAAAAATGTGCACAGATACCTCGAAAAAGTAAAGGGGGACACATTTGTTAGATGGTATCCTCATCTGATAAGGCAGGCACGAGAAGAAGAGGCGCGCCGGAAACGAATACAAAGTGTGCCCAGCTCCCGGCTGCACAAGATTACGAAGTTCATTGCTAAGGTTTCGAAACGCCAAATATGCAGGTCTTAAAACTTTCGCTTTTCTTTTTTGACTGAAAATGCAACTTCTATGTGATGGGGGTTGAGGTAGTTTTATTGTGTATGTGGTATGTAGATAATAATTGTGCATCGTAAAATAATATATTGACCTTATGTCCTTATGATATACTCAATATCGACAGGTGTGACAAAATTGTTGAAATTGCAAATAATTCTGCTAGATCTGGTGAAACATATTTCATATCGCATAATACTGGGATATATGCAGAATCCTGTCTCTTTCCATTTCTTCATGACAAACAACATGCCATCATGCTTCGGTCACTAGTAGGTAGTGCAATTACATCGGTGTTGCAATCAAATTCCCTTTCGCAAGCGCTCATTATAATTTCCTTTGTATTCTTTCTGATTTTGTTTCAAACGGATTGCTTTAACCTGAGCGAAGATTCTGTTGATCTATAAAGATGCTAGAGGTAGTGAAGAAGTAGAGCAGAATAACGCTTTCGGATTTGAAAACCCATACTAATCCAAAGATGGAATTGTCCATGAATAGAATGAAAACACCCTAACAAAATGCAAAAGAGGTCAGAGATTAGGAAAAAGACTCAATTGAGTGGAATGCAACGGCATGGTCATTGATGATTGAATCGATTTTAAAGATCCAAAATATCAAAGAGATAGTGAATTGCCATGTGGGATGGTCAATTTCCAGACACGACGAAGACGAAATTATATGTTGTAGCTACTACGTTTGTAGAATGGAAATGAGTTGCTAAACATATCTGATGGGTTGATTTTGCCTGCAATGTGTTGAATTTTGATGATGTTTTGATTTTCTCTTATTGTATTTTCTCTAATTTGGAGGTAAGAAAGTCCTTCGGTCTTGGTGATTTTCGACCACAGAACTCACGCCATGTTGTCATTGTATATTGTTGTTTTGTCGTGTAGGAATCCCCCTGCATTCATGTTTAAATCATTGATTATACTATTGCTCAGATGAAGATTGTCTTTGACACATTCATCTGTCGCATAAATCTTTGCTTCTCAGTGGCTTCGTGCTGTGATGTGTTGGTGCTTGGAGGACCAATGAACAGGTCCATGCAATGTTATGGCATGGCCTTTTATTGACCTAGTTTTGAATAGCTCTAATTATGGTTGTTTGATATTTTCTTTAGGTTTACTCTGGCCTTGGGGGGGGCAGTTTGCTTTCGAAATTCCTGCGAGTTTGGCAGATGCTATGAGAAAGTGAAGAAAACTGGTTATTTTTCCTCTGATTGGGAATCAAATCGTATTCCTCTTGATTTGGTTCCATTGAGATATTTTATTGCATATTTTGCTGACGCTATGTGTTCATTGTTTGGACAATTCTGATGTTTTGCCAGCATGTTTGTGATTGTCGACAGGTCAGGTCTTGTACCTTGAGATATCCATAGTAATGGCCCTACAAGACTTCGATATTGGGCTTGGATGGCCAATCGTTGATTTTCGTTTAACGTTGGATCTGCTTTGATGCTGTCTACAGGATAGCTGAAACGATACGGCGTTTTGTGAGCCGTCACAGATAGGCTGGATAGTCCAGCTTGTTCTACAAGAGTGTCTGCGAAAGCTTCTTGGGAGTTGTGTGCTTGTACTCTATCACTGCCTTGTCTCCACTGAAATTTGAGACCCAGGAAATTGCTGTCTTGACCAAGGAAATCAACGTTTGTTAATTTGCTTAATTTTAATTTGAACTTTTCTTCTACTTCTTTGTCCTCAGAGAAGAAAATGAAGTAATCTACATATAGCCCTAGACACATGGGTGCTTTGTTTTTGATGAGTATGCCCGAGAAGATACAAGGTGTGTTTTGGGCACAAAGTTAGTCCTATTTTGTTTAGTATTGTTTTTGCTTTACCAAACGAGTGTTTTGGTGCTCTCTTTAGGCCATAGAGGCTTCTTTTCAATAGCCAGTAGGTATGTTTGGGTGTTAGCGGGCATCCAAGTGGTGGGTTGAGTGCATATGTTTCGGAGAAAGGTAAGGTCGATTGAAAAAATGCTTGTTTAAAATCACTGCTTTGTAGCGTGCATTTATGTTTTACCACTAATGCTGTCATAAGTCTAACTTCCATTAGGCTCATGACTGGTGCAAAGCAGTCGGCTTTTTACCAGTCATGAGGATCGAGATTCCCCAATGCTATGATCCTATATTTGGTTCTCTTTTTGGATGGCCGTCTTGGTCAGATTTGATTGTGGAGATTGCCATAGTGGGCAATACCGTGCCGTAAGTGCTTTTGTTTGCTTGATATTCCATATCTGTTATTGTTATCCATGCTGGCAGATTGTGGATACCCATGTATTCCTCCTCATATGCTTTGTTCCATATAATTTTGTTGTTTTTGTTTAGGGTGCAGTGTTTGAGAAGATTTGGGGGGTCTCTGGATGTCAGAGTTTTTGCTGAGACATGCTTGGCTACGATTCTAGAGAGTTGCAATGATTGTTTTGCTTGGTATGATACTTTTTGGAAAGGTATGTGTCCCTTAAATATTTGATAAGATTGGACAAGATTTCCTATGTTTTGATCAAGATTGGGGAACTCTATCACTGTGCAGGAGTTGTTGTTGACAATAAGAATGCCTTGGCTTGGTTGGTTCATGCTGTCCAGGAACAGGGTGCATTTGCACGGTTTGATAGCCATGATGATGGGAATGTGTTAAGTGGTGTGTCTGGATGGGATGAGTTTATGTTGGGGTCAACTATTTAGAGATATTTTACGTGTACTTGATGAATTGATCCATCATCATATTGCACCGTGTAGATTCCTTTTTCATTGAGGGGTATATTAATGACTTCTGCTCTAATAAATGTATTGTTATTATTCTCTAAATAGACTGTAGCTTCTGGCGCAAAGCTAGGGGGCCTTAATTTTTCATTGTTCTCGCAATATTTATTTTTAAAATACTATGTCTCCATCATATGGAAGATTGAAGACCGGCCCCGCTATGAGGGACTCATCGATTTTGTATGTTGATGTGGTGATGACCTTTTTGGTTGGAGGATGATAAAATTCCAGATTGTGTGTGTTTCTTCCGACTAAGATGGATTTACAAAATAGTGTATCTGTATTTGCCTTTGACTTATACATTGGGTAAACTACTGCAAACGGTTGAAATATGTTGCTCAAATCCACTTTTTGCTTGTAGACTAGTTCATGAGGAAAATTTAATTTCCCATCAAGTTTGAGTGGCATATAGTTAGACACTTCTGTGGCCCTTTTTAGAGCATACCACCAGGATTCTGATAGTAGAAGTGAGGAGGCTAGCCAGCTGCGACCCATCCGTAGAATTGAGTGCCAGTTTCTTTCGCAAAGCCCATTTTGGTTTTGTTCTCTGGTTGATGCGCTCTCAATTTGGGTATGAGAGTCCATGAAAAAATTTGAATTGCTTGCCCTTTCAATTTTGCATCAAAATCTGTCTTTATTGTTTTAGGTTTACATCCTATGTCTTTGATAAAGCGATGAGACATGGGATGATATCTGTTTTCAGATCTTGCATAGGATATATATATATATATATATATATATATATATTTATGACGTGTGGCTCGGAACTAGAAATAGTGAGTATCTGTATCCTCCCATGGAGATACTGGATCCATATATAATATCCATATGCACTATGCCCCCTAAGGTAGGTGGAAAGGATAATGGTGTACTAGTATTTCTGGGTGGTTTGTTGCCCATTGTTGCATGACAGGTTCTCTATCTGTGGTGGATATACTGAAGTTTTTGGTTGTTGCTTTTATTTATTTCAGGATGGAATTTACATTTTTGAAACCGAGTCCTTTTTGAAGTTGTTTGATTGCCAAAATCCTTTGTTGTTAGCTGCGGATAACGGTTCATCTATTACACGGAGTGGTAGCGAGGATTTGATATTTTGCTTATGAATTGACTGTTTTTGGATGCTGTGATAATGTCCTAAAAGTAGTTTGTCTGACTGTGTCATTTTAAGGATTGTACTGGATGGACGAACGTGTGGATCTGATGGCGGATCATCTATTGATGTGAGGCAGAATCCTTTTTGATGGAGTTGGATAAGTCCTTTCATATAGTAGTGGTCATTCCACGGGAGTTGGAACGTTACTTTTTGTTGATTTTGAAGTAATTTATTGTATCGCTGATTTGATGCTGCTTTCGTTTTTGTTTCGCTTTTGGGTTTTACTTTTGCTGATTTTTCAGTTGACCCAAACCCTCCTATGTTGCGTAGGGTAGCAGAATTGTTCAAGCTCGAAAATTGTTGGTATTAGTTGAGCTATTTTGACATACTTTTCTATTCGGAATGGTTTTGATCCATTTTTGATGACGCACGGTATAATTTTCCCCCTGTAATCATTATCTATCACACCGGCAGCTATGTTGATGAAATTAGTCATACTAATACTGCTTCTTGCTGCAATTCTACAATATATACCTGGTGGTAGTTGCATTGTGAAGTCGGTTTTGATCTTTTATCTTTGTCCGGGAGTTATTATATAGGATTCTGAGGCAAGCAAATTTAGTCCTGTTGAGTCAGGAGTAGATTGCACTGGAAGTTTGGTGTATGGTGTGAGTCTTTTCAAGTTGTTTGGTCTTGCTAGTTTTGCAACTATTTTTTGTTTATCGAGATTGCTGTGAATTTAGGTTTGTTCAATATTTTATTTGAGTAAATAAAAGTTGGAAATGCTAGGTTGACTTCATTGATTTCAAAATGACAATAGTGTCCTTGTTGTTCCTGGTGTTTCTTGACTGAAAATAGTGAATGAGATAAACTGGGAACAAACAATACATCTGTCCCATCCGCTAGGAGAGTCACATGGTTGTTGTTTGCATTTTCATATTTTGACATTGAAGAGACGGTTTTCTGACAGCAAGTTTCTCGCCTTTATGGGAGACTGTGATGTTGATGAGGGTTTGTATGTCATCTATTTGCCATCGAAGAGGAAGATCCTCATATGGTGTTTGTTGGATCTCTGTAAACAGAGGTCCTAAACCCATGAGGAAATTGTCACGAAGTCCCGCGACAGACGTTAGGATTCCATTTTCAACTAGGAGATTGCGCAATTAAATGCAGTGTTCTGCAAAGTTGTCAATTGTTTCGGATGTTGATTGGAAGAGGAGTGAACACTCTTTCTCTTTCTTGAGAAGATCTGCCTGATGAAGATGGACTTTGTAGGATTTCCTTAATACGCATAGAAATAGAATACCTTTACCCCATTTTTCAGGTTTGGTCATCATCAGCTTCTCTGCATTTTCGGGCATGACAACACAAAGAGCCGCGTATAGACGCGGAGACAAGGATGCAGAGATTTCGTCATCTGTTTTTAGCGTCTTTTCTTTGACATTTTTAAAGACTTTAATCCACCCTGGAGATGCCAGAGAAAAGAGAATTTGATCGCACCAGGTTTTAAATTCCTGCTTTGACTTTCCTGAGATTTTGGAGAATTTCATCGGGGAGGCTTCTTTTGCTTCATTAGATTCTTTTTGGTATTGAAGTAGATTAATCAGAGTTTTGTTTACGTTTGGTACGAAGGAGGAGGATGCAGGTTCGGAGCTAGAAGGGATAGGATGAGCAATTGGTGCGTGGGATGAGATCTTTTCTGATTCTAGCTTTCGATTTTGATTTGGAGTTTGTTCACCGTTTTGAACATGATGGTTGCCAGTTGTTGTTGAGCCGTCATGACAAATGCTCGAAGATCAGCATCAGCCTTAGTTTGGGTATATGCATGTCGTTGATTTGTTTTTGAATGTAGTGAAATGTTTCATGTTGCATGGAAGAGGATGATGATGATATTTTGGATGGAGAAGCCCTTGATGATACTGAATACATTACTTCGTCTGGTACGTGATATGATTGCACCGGTGCAGGCTTAGCGTTGTTGGAAAGGGGTGGACGGAACATTTGTGGGTTGGGAGCTGAAAATGTTTGTCGAATCATTTGGTTGTGATTTTGTTGATCATGATGTGGAAGTGATTGTGCGTCCAGATGCTTGTTAATGCGTCTACTGGAGTATTCTGATGATGAATCAAGTGAAACATGGGGCATTCTAATGACTGTGGGTGGTCCACTATTACGGGAGATGGTATTTGGTATAGTTGTGGTGGTGTCATGATATGAAGTGTTTGTATCTTGAATGGATGGTCCATTTGGGAATACTCTAACAAAGTCGATTGGAGAAAGTACTAGATTTCGGCGAGATTGACGAGATGGTTGTTGGTCCCCTTTCATGATTGATGTATGTGTGTTCTTTTTTTCGTGCTGTGAAAAACTTGTTATTACTGATTGTTATCGCTGAAAGAAAAATAACAGTTTTGAAGCAGATGCTGGATGGTGATAATTACGGTTCGGCTGTGAACTTTTTCCTGATTGGTAGCGTTTGAGTGCTGAACGTCTACTGAGGCTTTGCTGATGTTACTGTGCTGTGAGTAGTGAGGAAGCTGTAGCAAACGGCGAGAAAGAATTTGGAAACGACGGTATAATTGTCACTGACAAGATTTTCGCCATTCAGTAGGCTTGCATAATCTATGGTTGAGGTAATTATGGTTAAGTAGTAATTAGATGGAAGGATATGTACGTACGTACAATACCATAAAAAATCTTTTGAAACGTGGAGAAGACGGCGTTTTTCGGGACTGAACGGTTTTAAGGCTATTGCGGAGATTCTCATCATCGGATCTTCATTTTTGTTATCACGTTAGATTCATGTTCTACAAAGCTATCAAAAGAGGTACCTTGAATAGAGTGGCGACCTTAGCTTGTCTCTGAAAATTCAATCAAAAAATATTCTGAATTCGTCAGAGATCAGCGTTTTATTCTTCAATTTTGAAAATAAATTCTTGATTTTCTCAAGAAATATCCAATTTGACGGAAAACCAATTACATCACCAGAAGCAGAAGGTACATCGGGAGCTAGGAAGTTCTTTGGTTTTAATTTATACAAGTTTGTTCAAGAGTTATTCTCTCTTATTCGACTCGGAAGGGTGAACTCGGGTTGCTTCTGAAGTTATTTTTCAAAATTCTTTTCAATATTATTTCAAAATTCGAAATCCAAAGATGGGCAAGGTACGACAAGGATACTATACACCTTTTTATACCTGGGAAGTCAAACTAAAGTGTAAGTCTTCACAGGTAGGTACTGTAATATTCTTTTTTTGATTGTATACATTTTTATCTGTGATTCTGGCGGCTTTTAATCATTTGGGGAGACGCAAAAAGTATCACAAAGCCCGGGGCTGATGGCACTTTCCACGAAAACCCTTCGGGGCCGAGTAAGGGGGGGTTTAAAGTCGTCCTAGCCTCTTCGGGGGGGTCCCGGCGCTGCGTCTTACTGGGGGAAACTCTTGTGCTACCATCGTGTAATTGGCTTGGTGGACCCCCGTTAACAAAATATACCGCAGAAACAAACAAACAAACAAACAAACAAACAAACAAACATACATACGTTTTACGTTTCTTCTTTAATTTCGACACGTGAATGTCATTTACACACAACAAAAATACTACAATTAATAGAAAAACACGCTCTATCAGAATACACTTTCAAAATATGCTTTAGCTATATAATATAGTGAATAAACAACAATAAGCGGTTCAAATAAATTAAAAAAACACATTTCTCCACTGAATTTCCTACATTCATTTTATTTTATGTCTACTACCAGGAACTGGCATAATACTCGAACCTTCCGGGGGTCCACAGCCTTCCTTTTTGGCTACTATTTTTAGGGAAAGGACTAGCCTCGGCTCTGTGATAAATTGCATATCATAGGACATCCTATACCTAAAACTTTTTCCATGAAGTAGATTCCCTAGTCTGGATGCTGTTGGGTACTCATTAGTAATCTTATGCAATGCGTAATCCCAATATTCTTTGAATTTGTTTGGTAGTGTCATAGCTGGGAATTTGTCATATGATAATTGTCCCCTCTAAATTCCAGTATTGTTGGTTTTAACCTTATTCCGTTAGTGTCATATAGATCACCAACATAGTATACTTTGTGATAGAGTCTGCATAGATTTATAACATGTTTTTGACTTTGTGATATCCCATGCGATGATTATCTCCATTAGATTCAAGTCACAAGAATATGTTGGTGGTGTTGTCCGTTGTGACTTTAGTTTGAGATTGCCGCAAATAGAGTGCGAAGATACTCATATTTGTCAAACTGTGGGAATGGTATGTGTTTTGATATCCCTATTTCTTGTTGCATTGTTGCAAGAGCTATAATAATTAGGGCTCCTGTTGTATCCATCTTTCGTATGTGTCCTAATATACAAATTTGGGATATTCAACCCTCCATATTGGTATGGACTGTGCACTATATTTCTATTCACTGTTTTAACAATCCCCATTTTGTTTAAGAGTGCTGACATTGCTGGTATAAGAAGCTCATCACATTGTTTCACTGGCAAGACTCCTACTCCAACAAGAGGGTATTGGAGTGCTGGGACCAGGCCTAAGTTGAAATATTTTGCACATCAAATCGATTTAAATATCCATTTTGTTGTCCCCATTTTTTCGAAATGTCATAAAGAGTTTGAAATTGCAGGTTAGTGCTGCCATCTGGTGCAGTATAGGCACCTAACATTTTTCTTGTTACATCTGGATTAAGAAGCTTTATCATGGAAGGGTTTCCCTGACATGTTTGATCAACACTTCAATCTCTATATATCATACACATCTAGTAGATGCGTTTCTGCATCTTGGATAAGCTGGATTTGTTACTATATTGAAGTTGAACATTGGGCTCCTATGTGAATTGTTTTTCTGACTTACATGTGTGTCAGGTACTGTGTAGAAATTGTTAGAGTCTTTTATGGTTGCGTGGCTTATGCCCGTGCTAAAAGCCGTAATCTGTACGCGTATGTACAGTAGGAATGCGTCACTACGCCACCTTCCCTGTAACATAATTTTGTCGGTACGTACATCTTGCTTGTATAAAAACATTGCAAAACTTGATCGTATCGAATGACAACCAACATCCTTTGAATTGAACCCGAGTACATCGATTCCAATCACGTCAACTGTTGCTCGTATATGGCGAAGTATTTCTGTTGAAGGTAAGATATCAATTGTGTTATTTATTTTATATGTGTTTACTGGGAGCTCTAACGATGCTCCTGGATAATTCAGAATTCTGAGAGTCAAACAGGCCAAGGCCCGAACCGGGCAAATACTTGTTTTATTTGCGTGCATAGTAATCGTCTGATCCTTGTCTCCATTCTTTTGGCTCTCGAAGGCAATACAGATTGATGAGGCGGTGAGTAGCTTCCTGTTTCCTTTTATTTTAAATAAGGATTTATTTCTCTGTAAAAATTTTAAGTTCCTTAGTCTCAATAGTTTTGTCTTTCTTTCTCCTTTCACTATGGAGTATTCACACGAGCGCATTCCGAAGAAGAGTGCGTCCACGATTAGTTCTCCCAAGGCCATTTCCTTTGGAGTCATACTATTCTGCCAGATTTTCTTGAAGATTAGTAGAGGGAGACATTTTTGGTGGGCTACTGCGCCGTCAGCCTTGTTGTATCCTCGGAGCTGTCTGTGGATGACAAGGACTCTTGTACCTGAAGCGTCGACAGTCAGGTCATCCCGTAGGTTTGACCGAAAGGTCGCACATACAAGGTTGACGGTGGAGGTGATGGTGCTGCCTCTGAGATTGGTTTTATTGTGCTCGCCATCTTCATTTCTTCGTAAACTCCCAATGAATGCTGAGAAGATGGTGATTCTTGTTTCTTTAGAGAACCTGTCAAGAAATCGATCTTGGATACCACAGCGCTCCAAGAATCTTTTCCATCGAAGAAAGACCCGTCTTGCTTCTGGAGTGTTTGTGAGGAGACACCCCAGCATTGGTCGCCGTAATGTCCTTCAGCGATTCGAGCCAGGATATAATTTTTCCTGGTAGGGTCGACGATATCTTTAAGTTCCGGGGCACCTGTTTTGGGAAGAGAGAGGTAAGTACAAACTTAAGGTGAGTCTCTTGTAAATGATGGTCCCGTGATAGTGAATCCGCTATCACATTATGAGATCCTTTTATGTGTTGGGATTCTATTGAGGCTTCTTTTTCTAACAGTAATTCTGCAACTTTTCTTGCGACTCTATCATGTCCTGGGTGAGATTTCACATTGAAGTTCGACTTATAGAGCCACCCAATGGTACTGGTATTGTCCAACAAGGCGAGTATTTTCGGGTGTGCTATTTCTATGTTATTATTAAATTCTAGTTCTAACCATATTGCTACTGTGCTAGCTATAAATTCCAACAGGTTGATATGAAAAGAATTAGTCATCCATAGAGGGAGTTTGTATCTCCACGCATATCCAGAGTGGATGTTGAATCCTCCGATTCCGTGCTCACAAGCGTCTGTGATCAGGTACGTAGTAATCTTTGTGAATGTTAGGTTATTTGTACTAATGCCAGTTGTTGATACTTTTTGAATCATTTGAAGCCACAGTTCTAGGTCCAGGGCCTCCCATTTTTGAAGCTGCTGGCGACCATATTTTTCACATCTCTGAAGTAGGTGGCGTAGCCTGTTGAGGAAGTATCTACCGGTGGGCAAAATATATCCAATATGATTCAATCTACCAATGGTGCTTTCTAGTTCTTTCTTGTTTATTCTGTTTGCCTGTAACATCGTCTTTATGTCATTCGACCAGGCGAGAGCCTTGTCCATAGGTAAGAATACACGCATCAATCGTGTGTTGATGATCCATCCTAACATTGTTTTGATCTCACTCGGTTGTCCCTCTCCTTTTAATTTCTTTTCGGACAATATTGGTTCCGATGGGTCTGTGGGTCTGAATATTGCGTGGACGATGGGGGGGGGGCTCTTGACTTCGGAGTACTTCATCCTCGATGTCGACTGCTGCAATTAGGCAGTCGTCGATGTACCCATCTGCTATGGCAGTGCGATTGGGTATATACACTGATAGTTCTCTCACTTTTGTAATGTTTTCTTTTTCTTTTTCAGGATAAGGTTGTTTGGGGGCTAGTCGGTCCTTGTATGGTGAGTTCAATTTCGTTCTGTCCCATTCTTTGTCGTTCAGTAAGTCGTTTACTAAATCAAAGATGCTCTCACTGACTACACTATAAAAGCTAGGGCCGGGGGAGACTCCAAATGGGAGACGAAGGGGGGCATAGGCTATCTTGTCAACCACCGTTACGCACTTGAGAGCGTGCGATGTGATGGTGTGGAGCCAACGGTAAGCGGCATCCATGTCGTATTTACTCATGTAAATTTTCTTCTTTTGATTGTGATATCTCATATTATGTATCACAGAGCCGAGGCTAGTCCTTTCCCTAAAAATAGTAGCCAAA
>Ga0209092_10000926_pt1 | contig 29710 bp, 17 predicted proteins | sample FraStrMetagenome_FD_187446 | JGI IMG/M metagenome (GOLD analysis project Ga0209092, IMG submission 187446) | Marine eukaryotic phytoplankton communities from Arctic Ocean - Fram Strait ARC3M Metagenome (SPAdes) (version 2) | ecosystem: Environmental > Aquatic > Marine > Oceanic | place: Fram...
TTCCTTTCCCTAATATGACTGGTTCAATTGGTGGCGAAGTTAATACACCTTCTGGGTATGAGTACGTGACTACTCAAATATCGGCATCGAATGATATAGTCCCATTAGACGATGTTAATAAATCGTTATATAAACGAATTTACCATAACATACCCTTATTACTTAAGAAAAAAGGTACAATATCTGGATTAAGAGCATTAATTACTGCTTATGGTATTCCAAGTACTATTTTAAGAATAAATGAATTTGGTGGAAAGGATAAAAATAACTTACAAGATTGGGATTATAGTGAAGATGTATTTAATTATGCCTTTCATTCTGATGGTATAAACAATCAAATCACATCCTCATTTCAATTAAATAGTGATTTTTCTGATTCTGTTTTAGAAACAAGACCAAAATCCTTACAATTTAGATTTAAAACCCCAGGTGTACCTGAAACAGCAACCCCAATACATCAAAATTTATGGGTTGGAGATAATAATACATCTTTTATTACTCTAAATTATACTGGTTCAGGAATGACTACTTCAAGTTATAGTGGGTCAATCCCCTCAGAATCTAATGCTTATGGTACTTTAACATTTTACCCTGATGGAAATAATGGATTAGATAAAACAGCAAGTATTGATTTACCTTTCTTTGATGGAGGATGGTGGTCTGTAATGACTACAATTGACTATGCTGGAAGTGATGAAGCTTATATTTATGCTGCTAATAGAATTGGAGATCAAATAGGACACTCTAGCTCTGGTAGTATTATACATAACTGGCAATATTGGGATACAGTACAAACTTCAAGATTCCCACATACAGAAAGTGTATCTGTAGACGGAGTATTAGCTACACCCTTTTCTGGGGCGTACCAAGAAATAAGATATTGGGATACAGCATTAAGTGAAAGTTTATTTTATGATTATGTAGTTAATCCTTATTCAACTCAAGGTAATACAATTAATTCAACACCACAGGATTTAGCTTTTAGAGCTGATTTAGGTACACAATTAATAACATCAAGTAGAACTTCAATTCATCCTAAAGTTACAGGATCTTGGGCAACAACACAATCCTTTTCAAGTGGAAATAGTGAATTTTATTTAACAGGTTCATTTATACAAAATACAGAAAGTATATTTTTAAATCAAGTACCCGGAGGTATTAAAAATAGAATAAACGATCAAATAAAAATAGTTCAAGAAAACTTACCTTCAGGTTCTACCTTATCTCCTTATAGATCAATACAACAAGAAACTTACCCAAGTGGTAGCAATCCTAGTATTAATTATTTAGAAGTAGCATTTTCACCCACAGACCAGGTTAATGATGATATTGTAGCACAAATAGGTGCTTTTAATTTAGGTGATTATATAGGTGATCCAAGACAAATATCTGAATCCGGGTATTCGTATCCACAATTAGATGCTTTAAGAGATGCATATTTTACAAAATATATAAACAGTTATGATGTAAATGATTTTATTAGATTAATTTCATTTTTTGATAATTCTTTATTTAAAATGATAGAGGATTTTACACCTGCTAGAACGAGTTTATCTTCTGGTGTTGTTGTAAAACAAAATTTATTAGAAAGAAACAGACAAGCACCTCCATCAATGTCTTATACCACTCCTGAATATACGGGTAGTGTTAAGTCATTCCCTAGAGATTATCAAATCCCAAATTCAAGTAGCTCATTCCCAGAATATGGTAATGTTAGTGGATCTGCTATATATAAATTTAGTGGAGGTACAGGGGGTTCATTTGAACCTTTTAATAATATTTTTGCTGCCCCTATTAGTCAATCTTCATCAACTACTTGTATATTAAATTATTTTTATACCTCATCTACATCTCTATTAGATGTAAATGATACTTTAGGTGAATCTATATTTTCAACAACAAATATAGATAATAACCCAACTACCATGAGTATTAATTTAAGAGGAACCTCAAGTATAAATAACTTTGATTTCCTCCAAACGTTGGCAACATCTTCACTAATCACAGATAATTTCTTATATTATGGGGGTGGAGCAGTAGATGATGGTTTTTCTACGGTACTTGTTGATCCTATGAAATATAAAATTGACAAAATTACATTTGGAGGGGGATATGGTGGATTTGAAAGCAATTATGGTGAAGTAATATATGGTACAAATTATAGTAGTAGTGTATTTTTTGAATTAACAGTAGTTACAAACTCAGGGTTTGTACCTGTAAATGAAAACGAAGTACAAATTTGTTTTGAAATTAATGGGGAACCTTATAGTGGTTTAACAGAATCTGAAGTTTCTGCCTCTGAATTTTTCGCACAATACCCCGATTTTGTACAACAGTGGAGTGAATCAATAGTACCTTCTTTAGGTATTACACCCCCATATAATCAAAATATTACGGAATCAAACGGAGTACCTCCAGTAAATTATCCTAGATTAGATCAAAGAGAATTTTATAATGGAGAATTTGGTAATGATATTCAAGTAGGTATGAATGAAATCTGTAAAACATTCTTTGGACAGGATGCTATTATAGATTACTTTTTTAGAATCAATTGGTTTAATAACAATTCTAGACCTGAAGAAAATTTTATATCTAATTTAGATATCCCAGCACCTGGTAATGTGTGGTTTTGGGCAGATACAGTTAACCAACTAGGTGAATTAACACCAGGTTATAATATAAATGTAACCCAAAACTTCCAATCCACACCTTATGCTTCCAATACAATAACTTTTCCCACTACCTTTACAACAGATGGTAGTGGAACAGGTGCACAACTTCAAATCAATACAACAACAAACCCAGCTGCCCAAAATTGGTTAAGTGTACGAATATTAGGAACCAATGTAGGGTCAGGATATGCTGTAAATGATACTATAACAATATCTGTAAGTGAATTACAGAGTTTAGGATATACTACAGCAACACAACCTATAATTATACGTTTATTAACTAGGGATGTTGCTAATAATGTAACTAATAAGGTTAAATATATTAAAATGTCTAATGTTGACGTTAATGGTGAAACAATTCAACCTTACATTGCTAGTAGCGAATATGTAATATTTACTTTAACAGGCGCATCAGATTGGAGAAATGCTATTAGAGAAGGTTTTCAAACTTGGTATATAGCAAATACTTCATTACAAGATGATGGTATTCCTAATAATGAGGATGCAACTTTATTATTAATTAATGAACCCCCATCATCTGATGCTGTTAATTCATTTGATGATTCATTTTATGATTTAACTTTTAGTGCAAGTGGAGTATTTAGTTATTATGCTACATCTTCAGGAGAAGATCCAAATGTAATTCCTGCAACTGGATTTACAGAATCAATTGCACAAGGTTATTTCCCACCAGTCCCTACATACCCTACAGAATCATTTTTTAAAGGATGGGATTCAGCAAGTTATTTCCAAACAACAGAAACAGGAGGTGTTGTTAGAGTATCAACAGGTGATGGTTTTAACACAGATATCTTTAGAAATTTTAATACAGGTTCAAGAGAATTTGATGGAGATTCTACAAATTCCCCAAGTGAGGTACCATGGTTTATGGATGCTAAGAATGACACATATCATGCTTTAAGTGCTTCATCTACTTTAACAGGAGGACCAGCATCAGTAACAAAATTAGCACTGTATAATGGTGACATAACAGCATCAGCAGTCCCTATTGGACCTGCTTTTAACCTTTATTCACCACCTGCAACGATAACAATTACACCAGTTTTTACACCAACAAATGGAACTCCGGGTAATCTTAGTACTACTTGTGGTGGTGGTTTTACTGTACCCGGATCATCTACTAGTTCAGATGCTGATAGAACAAGAACCATGAACGTTAATGTAAATGGTAATCCAACTACTCAATGGGTAATGTTTATAAAATATAATATTGATGGTACTTGGCAAACTTCAAATAGTACAACTGGTATTGATCCAGATTGGTTACAATTTGTAGGGTTTACAGTAGAACCAAACCCAGATTATAATGCCAATGGGGGAATAGGAACAGGTAATGCAACCATAACTGTTAGAGCATCTGCTGGGGCAAATGATCCTGGTGATGGAACACAAGAATCAACAAGAAGTTTTAGGATTTATATTGGTAATTATACTAACCTAAACGAATTATATTATTGTCAATACCAACAAGAAGGATTTTTTGATGGGGCAACAATACCAGGAGGAACTGGAATAGAATAAACAATAATAGTAGAAATATAGTTTTAAAATATTTATAACAAAATAACATAAATGGCAGTAGCTCCAACACCAGACATAAGGTATTATCTTAAAGAAACAACTAATCAGATATTAGTATCAGGTTCTTCTAATAATTTAGATATGAATCTTAAACTTAATTCTATTAAGGATCCTACAACGGTAGCTAATAGTAATTATAATTCTAAAATATCAGCCTTAGGAGAAAATGTTTCATATATAGTACAAAATGGAGTAGAATTTACTAATTTAATACTAAATCAAAGTTTACCCTTCACTTCACCTACTACATCTGCAACTAATACTGCTACTATAACAAAAAATGGTAGTGAAAATGGTACTGGGGCAATATTCTTTTTAAAATCTGTAGGTTCAAATATTAACCAAGTTAAAGTTAATAACACAGGATCAGGATATCAAGTAGGAGAAACAATAACATTTACCCAATCAGAATTACTAGCTGAAGGGTTTACGGCAGTTTCAAGTGGTATAGTTATTACTTTAACCAATAACCAAATAGTAGAATCATCTACAGAAATTCCACTTAGAAACGATCAAGAATTGTGGGTATATAGAGGATATAACACTGATGGTGGAGATGGAAATACTTATAGATATAATCCACATTTACATAGACCTTATAAGGCTTATATTGTAACAGAAACCGGATCTGGTAAACCAACTAACCCCTTCCTACCAGAAGGTGGTAATGTATATACTGCCGATGCGGGTAGTAATGTAAACATAAATAATGTTTATTTAGAGGGTACATTAGCGGAATTAGGTAATGGTGTTTTAAATGGTGTAACCCAAACTAATGAACAAGTAAGTGGTTCCTTTGTAGTTCATCGTGAAGAAATGCAAGTTAGACCTTGGGTTTTTACTCAATATACACAAATATCACAAAACCCACCTTCATCAGGTGCATTTTTTAGAGTATACCAAGAAAATGCTACAACAATAGGTACTGGGTATCAATTTAGAACAGGTACTACACCTCCTATAGCTAGCAATACAATAAGGTATAACAATTCTAATGTTAATCTTGCAACAGAAATATATGTAGGTGATGAAAATTTTGGGGGTCTTTTCTTTTCAACCTTAACAACTTTATCGGGGTCAGTAGAAATTTTTGATAAAGATGCAGGTAAAATAAGAGTTTCTCAATTATCAAACGAACTTAATAATGTTACTTTTGATATTACTAGTTTAGAATTAGTTTCCGGTACTGATTCTTATATGAAATTAACAGTAACTAACCCAACACCAAGTTTAGGGTATAGTGCTCTTCCTTCTTTTGAACCTATAACACTAGTTTTATCGGAATTTAGTAAATTAACAAATAATATACAACAATCACAAGGTACTACTATAAACTTACAACCAGAGGTATCTAATGTTGGTTTAAGAAATGGAGATTATTCTTATACAAGTAGTTTTTTCTCTACTTCAGGAACAGTTTCAAATGCCAATGATGCTGTAGGGACTACACAATTTGGTTTAAGTTCATATTATGGGTATTTTGTAAAATATAAAATATCTTATGATAATGCCAATGTTGGGGAAGAAACAATAGATGTTAACTTTTCAAGTAGTACTAACGATTTAGTTCCTAATACCTTTGCACTAACTGAAGGTTTTGAAACAGGTATTATTGCTCTAACAGGAACAATATCAACAACAGGATTTACATACCCGAGTGGCCCAACACCTACTCCAGAGGGTACATACTCTTCAGATCAATTAAATATATCAATAGAAAATAGAAATGCTAATCTCGCTAATATAACACCTCCAGATTTTTTCGCAACTAGATGGAGTGATGCTTATATTTCATTTTCACAATCCTTATCTTCTAGTATAGATGGTTTATATGTTTTTAACCAACTTCCACAAAACGATGTACAAGTAACGGCATCGATGTTTTTAACTGCGTGGACAGGTAGTGATGCGGCGGATGCAGCAAAATACGCAGCTGCTATATACGCCACAGACGTATATGGAGAGGGTGAAACAGGCGATGGTCCAACTTGGCCTACCGCTTCAATTCGATTATATACGGGTAGTTACCCATTTGATATTCCAACAACAGCTAATAATTTTGTAACAGAATCTCAATTTAAAAATGATTCAATTCATCTTGGTGGTTATGCCATTACTATGAGTTACTTAATACCTTCACAATCTCTTAATGTTAAGGATTGTTTATCTTTATCATTACAAGTATCATCAGGATCAGCAAATTCTGCTTCTGTACAAAATTCTTTAGTAGTACAATATTACGAATTAGAATTTAATACACCTCCTGGTATACAGACTGGAGATGGTTTAGTACCAACATTTATAGAAAACGCATTTTCAGGTTCATTTGGGTTTGATAAAGCTTTGGATTGTCAACCTTTACTAAACAATATTGTTCTTGAAAGAGAAAATAAAGAAATACAAATAGCAAATTATTCAACTGATGCATATACCCCAGTTAATTTTGAAGCAATAATAAGTGGTTCAGCACAAAAATCAACAGTACCAGCTTCTAATTATACTCAAGTAGCTAGTATTAATCCTAGATATGATGGTTCGAGATCAAACTCTCAACAATTAAATATTTGGAATATAGGGGATACAGGAACATTTGGTAAAAAACCAAACATTGATTTAAAAGATGCCTTTTTTGGGTATTTTAGTGATATAGATGATCCATACCCAAATATAAACGGTTTAACTAAAGTTAATTTAAGTTATTTAATTGATGAACAAGGTAATGCCTTACCTCCTACACTAGAGGATCAGTTAAGTATAGATACTTACAATTCAGTTTTTCCACCTACTACACAAGCAAGATTAGCAGCTAGAGATGGTAAAGACCAATTTAAACAATTAGGAAAACCTTCAAATATAAAAAGTATAATGAACTATGTAACACCTATTTTGTATACACAAAATTCAGGTGATAATTATGTAGTTACAATGTCATTATCAGGATCAGGATATATTTCAAGATATGATAACGATGATGGTGAAACCCAAGTATTTGGTCGATTCGTAGCAGAAGGAAGTGCTATTCCTACTACAGGCACTGAACCTGATATAGGAACTAATAAGCCGGACGTAGAATATATTGTAAACCCAACTGAATCTGTTGTAATACCTGCGGGCAGTGAAGATCCTAGTCCTTGGAATTTATTAGGTGCTAGTCCAGGTGCCGCTTATTATGACCCTAATACTTGGAATCAACCTACTGGAAAAGATTTAGCAAATGAACAAATTGTAACAATAAAACATTCATTTGTAACTTCATTTGTAAGTGAAACTAGACGTACAGGACAAGAACTTCAATTCCAATTTAAAATGTTTGATGATTTAATCCCTGGTGAAGATCAACCTTTTAATTTAGAAGATATTACTTGTAGGGTATATACTATAGATGGGTCATCAACAGATATAGGAAGTGTTTTAAATTTTGGTTGGTTTGGAATATCTAATATAGAAGGTTATAGAAATGAGGTACTTAGAACTAATGCTGGAAGTTTTGGTCTTCCTAAATGGTTATTTTCAAGAGTACCAATTACAGGAGATGGTATTAATTGTGTTGTTGATTGGGAGATGTATGAAACCTTATATGATTATGGTTTAATGAGAGAAAGAGCACCTAAGGGTAATGGGGGAGTAATAGGTTTAGAATGGACAATAACAGCAAACTCAGGTAAATATACTATTAAATCTGGTTCTAAGATAAAATGGAGACTTTCAGGTTTCTTTAAACCATCTAGAGGAGGATACCAACAAGGTTTCTTTTTCCCATCAACTTTTACACCTACATCAAGTAGCCTATATACATCAGCAACTGTGAAAGGAGTAGGAGCATTCGATCATCTATTAGATGAAGCAAATACAGCACGAGCTCCATTTTGGGTAATTCCAGACCAATTCATTGATAATAACTGGAATACATATAAAGAACAAAATGGTGGTGTTGGTAAATATTCTACAAAACAAGTTTTAATAATGCAATCACCAAACCTCAACGAGGCTTATGGTACAGATTTCAAACAAGGTGATACACCTTATATACCTGGAGCTTCACCATATTTTCCTGGTGGAATGGAACCAGAGGGTACAGCTTTTGATAGAATAGAAAATACCATTCTTTTAAAAGAAGGAGATGAAATTAGATTTGCAAATAACGAAAACTTTACATATACAATTACAGAAGTTTCGGCACCAAATCTAAATCTTATGACAAATGGTGGTGTAACTAAAGGTAGATTAAGAATAGTACTAGATAGAGAGGTAAACCAAGGATTAAATTTTGATTTCTTTTTTATAAGAAGACCAATTACAGTTGCAAATACTTTATATCTGGAACGTCAATTCCCTTATGCAGCATTAGCAAGTGCAAGTTTAAGTCAGTCTATTACAGAATTTGTAGGAATAGAAAATAAACCTAATGTATCAAACACTTCAAGCATAGGACTTGTATATGGAGATAACGGAGAAGGTGTAATTACAGGTTCTTACACTTCTTCATTCAGTAGCTTGGAAACCGCAACTACTCCTGGTATATTGTTCCCTGATTTCCCTACAGACTATTTAATAGAAAGTGCTTCTATTATAGTAAATGACTTAATCACTAGAAGAATAATAGAAACTTAATAAGAATATATATTTATAACATATAATAATAAACACAAATGGGATATTTAAATAATTCAGTAGTAACAATTGATGCTATCTTAACAACAAAAGGTAGAGAATTATTAGCTGCTAACGATGGTTCGTTTAGAATCACACAATTTGCATTAGCAGATGATGAAATAGATTATACACTCTATAATCCAAGACACGTTTCAGGTTCTGCATTTTATGGAGAAGCTATAGATGGAATGCCTTTATTAGAAGCATTTCCAGATGAATCTCAAATAATGAAGTACAAATTAGCAACCCTACCAAGAGGTACAGCTAAATTACCTGTATTAAATATTGGTTATGATGCTGTAACACTTCAACAAGGTGCTACATTAGCAATTACACCACAAACATTAAATTACTTAGGTAATGATCAAGTGTTTGAAACGTCAGGTTATAGTGTAACTATTGCAGATGTTCGTTTATTAAATACTTTTGAAGCAACAGGTATAAATACCGCAGCTGCTTCAACAGCAAATATTAATTCAACAACAACGTTAGGAACAAATGTTTCTTCAACTATAACAGGTACACAGGTTACATTAAGAGCAACTACAGTAAATACACTGTTTGGTGCTAATAATACATTACTAAGTACTTTAACATTTACAGGTTTAGATAGTGGAGCAAGAATAACCATTCCAATCACTATTACTCAATCAACAACATAATAAAAAACACATGGGATTTAAAAGATTAGAAGCAGACGATTTTGTAGTAAGTGCGCAGGCACAAACTGCAACTTGTTGGACAAATAATTCACCAGCACTAACAACATTTTTTACACAATCAAACCAAGTTAATGGTGCATCAGGTAAATACTATACAACAGTATTTAATTTAACACCTACATCACCAGAATCAAGAGCTCAGTTTGAGATTGCCTATGGTAATGAAACAGGAGGAGGAGCACTTGCTTTTAATGAAGTAGCAGCACCTGGTGTTTCACCTACATCTACGATTTTTGGTCAATATAGAACATTAGTTTTAGAGGATGAAAATTCATCATTCGTGTTTGGTGGTGTTACAGGTAGTTCAATTTATGCTTTAAGTATAGAAAGAGCAGCTTATAAACAATCATTATTCCCTGGATCATTAAATTTGATTTTAAAAGTTGGAGGAAATCAAGTAACTTTAACAGATGATTCTGGTATGGTTAATGTTCCAACTTATTACGGTTCAATGAGAGCATATCAAATAATTAGTGGATCAAATGGTATAGCAGCAACAGGTACAGGTAATGCAACTACATCTGAGGGTTATGCCGCAGTATCAGGTTCATATGGTTTATTCCTCCCAGATATTGGAACAATTTTATTAAATGGAAATGCTTTAGATAATGATGCGGCTGATGGAGGAATAGCATTAGACACAGATGAAACTACTAACACTCCTGCTAATAACCCAGAAAAAATGTTTGATGCAATAGTTTTAGGTTCTTCATTTGCTCTAAACTCAGAAGAAACAATTACATCAGATTTTGTATTTGTTAGAGCAAGAAACAGTGAATTTAACTATAGTGAAAACCCATCATATATTTCAGGGTCAACTGGAGAAGTTATTTATGACTATTTTATTAATAATCCCCAAACATATATGACATCAATTGGATTATATAATGATTCAAATGAACTGTTAGCGGTAGCAAAATTATCAAAACCTTTAAACAAAGATTTCACTAAAGAAGCTCTTGTTAGAGTTAAACTAGATTTTTAAAAATGAATGGGCGCTTACAAAACATTAAATTCACAGGATATAATAATATCACCCTTAGAGGTAACTAAAGGATTTTCATTTACTGGGAATGCCTTAACTGCCTCTGATGTAGGAGTTGATCGTTTTTTAGGAGCAAAATTTCAAACTTCCAGTGCTACAGGATATATAACAGAATTTTCACAATCCTCTATATATTATTCTGCTCAACAATTATACTACTCAAATTATATTTCAAGTAGTAATGGTGAGGTACAAAAAGCAAATATACAAAAAACCAATCCAGACGGAACTACACAAGGTAAAATAGATTCAAACGCATTTGAAAACTTTGAACAAACCGACCTTAACCCAGAGAAATACTGGCCTACTAGTTCTTACACAGCAAATGTATTAACAAGTTCTTTATATGGGGAAGCCATATATGGAGAAGATGTTTATGGTGCTCCCGCAAAATTTGATCCTACTATAGGAGTAGTATCAATACCAAAATCTTTATTTGGTGATTACATTTTACCTAGCTCTATTAATATTACAACCCCAAGTGGTAGTTATTATGATGACGGTGAAGGTAGACTAATAAGAACAAATACAAACGATACAACAACCGTAGTAGGTAATATTATTTACGGACAAGGTATGATTGTTTTTACAGGTGGGAATAGAAAAGAAGGAATTGGAGAGTTAGGAGATTGGGGTAGTGCAGAATATGGAGCAGGACTATATGGTGGAAGAACAATAGGAAATAACGATGTTGAAAACATTGTAAATACTGTTGACATAACTGTATCCTTTTCATCATCTTTTACTATTTATGAGACGCAATATAAATGTACGATATCGGAAAATGATTTTAATTATTCACAAAATCCTTCTACAATATCAGGTTCTAGCAATGACGGTACTGTTTATTCATATATCACGGGATCATATTTTTCCCCATATGTTACAACAGTAGGCTTATACAATAATAGCAATGAATTAGTAGCAATTGGGAAAATGGCGCAGCCACTTCCTACATCAAGAACTACTGATACAACAATTTTAGTAAACATTGACAGACAATAACCTTTTATATATTTATAATAAAATTAAACCCAATATACCATGGCAGTAGTACCAGCAAATACATTAAGCCCCGCAGGCATAATAACAGGCCAAACAGTAGAAGCAGCACAAGTAAAACAAGTAATAGATGCTTTCACTGGAGTCGATGATTATAATATCACAATTTCAGGATCTTTAGAACTAACAGGATCTTTAGAAACCACAGGTTCAGTATTCCACCCCGGAGTATATGATAACGCAGCCTCAGGAGCTGAATTAAATAATCCAATGGTACTAATAGGTGCAGATGGAGAATTTTTTAAAGGAGCACCAGCTGGAGGATCACAAGGGTCACAAGGTATTCAAGGTATTACAGGAACACAAGGTATTCAAGGAACAACTGGTACACAAGGTATTCAAGGTATAACAGGTGCTCAAGGTATAACTGGAGGATTAGGATCACAAGGTATTCAAGGTACTACTGGATTACAAGGTATTACAGGTGCTGATGGAGCTCAAGGTATTCAAGGTATTCAAGGTATAACAGGTACAGATGGTAATGATGGAGCTCAAGGTATTCAAGGTATAACTGGTGCCCAAGGTATTCAAGGTACTCAAGGTACAGATGGTCTAGTAGGATCACAAGGTATAACAGGTGCTCAAGGTATTCAAGGTATAACAGGTATTCAAGGTACACAAGGTACTGATGGAACAGGTGCTGATGGAGCTCAAGGTATACAAGGTATAACAGGAGCTCAAGGTATACAAGGTATAACAGGTACTCAAGGAACAGATGGTCTAATAGGATCACAAGGTATTCAAGGTATTCAAGGTATTACAGGTATAGATGGTAATGATGGTGCTCAAGGTATTCAAGGTATACAAGGTACCGATGGAACAGGTGCTGATGGAGCTCAAGGTATTCAGGGTATTCAAGGTACACAAGGAACAGATGGTCTAGTAGGATCACAAGGTATAACAGGTGCTCAAGGTATAACAGGTGCTCAAGGTATCCAAGGTACACAAGGTACAGATGGTAATGATGGTAGTGGTGGTGCTCAAGGTATTCAAGGTATTCAAGGTATTCAAGGTATTCAAGGTATTACTGGAATACAGGGTACACAAGGTACCGATGGAACAGGTGCTGATGGAGCTCAAGGTATTCAAGGTATAACTGGTGCCCAAGGTATTACTGGAACACAAGGTACAGATGGTCTAGTAGGATCACAAGGTATACAGGGTATTCAAGGTATTACAGGTGCTGATGGTGCTCAGGGTATTACAGGTACTCAAGGTATTCAAGGTATACAAGGTATAACAGGTACTGGATCACAAGGTATTCAAGGTATAACAGGTATTCAAGGTACTCAAGGTACAGATGGAACAGGTGCCGATGGTGCCCAAGGTATCCAAGGTATTACAGGTGCTCAAGGTATCCAAGGTATACAAGGTATAACAGGTACAGGATCACAAGGTATACAGGGTATACAGGGTATAACAGGTACTGGATCACAAGGTATTACTGGTGCTCAAGGTATACAAGGTATCCAAGGTATAGAAGGTTCAGGTGGTGGATCATCAGTAGCATATAATAACCAAGTAAGATATAACGTATTTAGTTCAGCAGGTAATGTAGAACTTGATTTAATGTCTACAGGAAATTATATGGGAGGTGCATCATGGGTTAGATCCGGAACTTCAATTACAGTAACATCAGATGGTCATGGTTTTTCTAATGGCGATATTGCTTACTTAAGAGGAATGGGAGATAATAATAATGCATATGGAGCAGTTAGTAGTGTAACAGCAAATACATTTGTTGTAGACGATAATGTTATCAATTCAGGTGCAACTTCAGGAACAGACGGTGCTTATATACCATGTTTCAGTGCTAGTTTAACATTAAATGGATCAGATAGTGTTACAAATATAACAATAACAGCACCTTCAAATGTAAGTGCAAGTGCACAATTAAATACATTAAATTTATTCGCTAATTCACAAGGTGATGATATAGAAATTACATTCCCAATTGGAGAAAGTGAAGGATCAGGATTTGGTTCAGCAGCATTTGAAAATATAAATTCAATGGCGTTCGCAGCACAAAAAGATTCAGGGGCAGGTACATATACAAATCAGATAATACCAGCAGTTAAATATTTTAGAGCTGTAAATCAAAATATTGCAATAATATCTAGTGTAGGTGAATTTGCACCTATGGTGATTAAGGGTTATACATTATAATAATAAGAAAAAATATAATTATATAAATGGCGACAAAGCAATTATTATTTGGTAGTTTATCAATAGGATCAATTTTTACTAATACTATTGGTGCCAACCAATTTATTAGATTAAATGGTAACACAACAAGTGGTTCACCAACCATCACAAATGTTGCCGATAATGGGGCTAGCTATTTTGGTGTAGCTGAACTAAGGGTTGGAATGGAACTAATAGCTGGAGGTTCTTTCCCCACCAAAGTGACAGTTCAAAGTATAACAGGTGCTTCACCTAATGCTACAGTAGTAGTATCAGGTAATGCAGCAGCTACTAATGAGGGAGGACTATTAAGAGTAGATCCGGGACCAGGACAAGCATTTATTGAATCTGGTTCATTATCATTTCCATCAGGTCAAACTGATATTAATGCTAGTAGTATTACAGGTAGTAATGATTCACAATATGTCGCAAACGATTTACAATGGGCAATAGCTGTACCAGTAGCAAAAGACGGAAACTTATCACAACAAAGAGTTGGACAATTTGCTCAATTCAGTTTATTTGATGTTCAAAGTAGACCAGGTGGTGCTACAGGAGCTGAAGCAAATTTATTTGTTACCTCAAGTGGAGGAGATATGAATGGTTTCCCAGATGGGTTTGATTGGTATTCAGCTACATCACAGTGTATATTATACCAAGTAGGAGATGAAAATCAAGCAGGTCCAACATTTCAAGGTTCAGATGCAGCAATTTCAAACGCCTTTGGTTTTGCACCAGGTCAAATAGTAGCTAGTAATTTATTAGATGCATTAACTTCAGGATCAGGTGGAGGAGGATCAGCATTTCCATTTACAGGATCAGCAGAAATATCAGGTAGTATTGATATGACAGGTAGTTTTTCAACACTACTAAATAGCAGTGAACTTTTCTTAATAAAAAGTGCTACGGCACCTACACAAAGTTTATTTCAAATAGATAGTGAAGGTATTGCTACCTTTAGAGTTCAACCTGATGGAACTATACCATCAGCAGTTGAAGGAGGATTATATTTTACTACAGCATCTGCTTATATAGGAGTTAAATAGTAATTAAAAAAAATATTAATAAACAAAATAAGTTGCATATTTATAAACGAGAAATTTCTCAAAACTTAACAATAATTTAAAAAAAACAATTAGTCAATGGCAACATGGAAAAAAGTAATCGTATCCGGATCATCAGCTGAACTTTCAGCATTATCCTTAGATACAGCGTTACCCGTAGCATCGGGTGGTACAGGAGTAAGCACACTAACAGATGGTGGTTTAGTCCTAGGGAGCGGAACAGGAGCGGTTACGTCTCTTGGTCAAGCTACGAATGGTCAATTAGTAGTAGGTAGTACAGGAGCAGATCCAGTATTAGCAACATTAACTGGTGGAGCAAATATTACAGTAACAAACACAGCAGGTGGTATTAGTATCGCTGCAACAGGATTAGGTTCAGGTACAGTACAAACTGTATCAGCAACTGGAACTGAAAATGGTTTAACATTAACTTCAGATGGAGATACTGTTGATCCAGTAATCACATTAGGTGGTGCTTTAACAGGTGTAGCAAATTCTCAGTTAGTAAATGATGATGTAAACTTCGGTGGAGTAACAGTAGCATTAGGAGGACAAGATTTAACTCCAGCATTCGATTTATCGGACGCAACAAATTACCCAACATCAGCTTTAGTTGGTACAATAACTAATGCACAATTAGCAGGTTCAATTGCTAATGATAAATTAGTAAATGATGGTATTACAATTGCAGGTAATGATATTTCATTAGGAGGATCAATTACAGCAGCTACAATATTATCTGGTTCAGGAGTAGTATCAGGATCTGACGCCGTTCCAAACCCATTAGCGGATGGAAATGGTATTGCAGATTTCTCTTATGATGGAGGAACAGCAGGTATCCTAGTTGCAGTAGAAGCAGATGGTTCTACCTTAACAGTAGGAGCAGGTGGTGTAAAAGTATCAGATGATGGAATTACAGCAGTACAAATTGCAGATGACGCAGTTAGAACAGCAGCTATAGCAGATGGTGATGTAACAAATGTAAAATTAGCAAATGATAGTGTTACTATTGGTTCTACAGAAGTAGATTTAGGAGCAACGGCTACAACATTAGCAGGATTATCAAGTGTAACTTCAACATCATTTGTAGGTGCTTTAACTGGTAATGCAAGTACATCTACAAAAATAGCAAGTATTACAAATAGTAATATTGTTCAATTAGCTGCTACACAAGCACTAACAAACAAAGATTTAACAGGTGCAGGAAACACTTTCCCAACCTTTAATCAAAACACAACAGGTACTGCTGCCACGGCATCATTAGCATTAAGTGTTTCACCAAATTCAGTTGCTTTAGGAACTGATACAACAGGTGATTATGTAGCATCTTTAGGTGCTGGAACTGGTGTAACAATTGGATCCAATACTGGTGAAGGTTCTTCTCCAACAATAGCAGTAGCTTATGGTGCATCTGTTAACACGGCAGTACAAGGTAACGCAACTGCAACATTCGCAGGTACATCAAACGAAGTTACAGTATCAGATTCATCAGCTCAAGCACTTGGTGGAAATATTGCTTTAACAATTGGTTTACCAGATGATGTAACAATTGGACAAGATTTAACTGTATCAAGAGATATTACAGTAGGAAGAAACGCAGTAATAACAGGTAACTTAACAGTTGCAGGTACAGCAAGTTTCCAAAATACTACAAACTTAGATGTAGCGGATAGGTTCATTAGAATGGCTTCTGGATCAACAGCAGTAGGAGATGGTGGTATTATCGTACAACAAACAGGACCAGCAAATGGTGAAGCGTTTGCTTACGATGCAGCAACAACAAGATGGAGTACAACAGGTTCATTTGATCCAAGTACAGAAGCTTATACACCAGACTCATTTATGTCATTGGTAGTAGAAGGTGCAACAGGAATAGATGTCCCAACAGCAGTAGTTGCTAAATTCCAGAAGAAAGGTAACATTTTCGTAGGAGATAATGAAGACATATTTATTTATTCATAAGAATAGGTAAATGGGTTTTAAAGCAGGAAGTACAATAATAGGAAAGGCAGACCCAGCAATGGGTCTGCCAATTCTTACTAGAGAAGAGATATTTTTTATGTTAAATATTATCCGTAAATCAACCTTTACAGGGGGAGAAATGGAGGAAATTTATAATTTAACCTTAAAACTACAAAAAATGTATCTTGATTTAGAAAAATTTAAAAATAAATAGTTATGGATATATACACATTAGAAAATTTATCGTTAAGAGAAGTAAAGGCATTGTTGGTAGGAATAAAAGAAATTAACATTAAGGGTATAGACGCTATGTTTATTGGTACTTTACAACTAAAACTTCAGGAACAAATAGCTCAAATAGAAGAGCACATAGTATCTGCGGATCAACAAATACCCTTACCTCCTATAGAAAGTTAATTAACCCTGTTCTGTTAATATTTATCATTATATATACAATATAACATGGCGAACTGGAAAAAAGTTATAGTTAGCGGATCAAACGCGGCTTTAAACACATTACAATTATCTTCAACCCCCACAGGAACAACTGAAACAGATATCTTAGTATTAGATAGTTCTGGGAATGTAAAACAACGTTCAAACTTATCATTACAGGGAACTCAAGGTGTTACTGGTACTCAAGGTACAGATGGTACACAGGGAACTCAAGGTATTACTGGTTCGCAAGGTGTAACTGGAACACAAGGAACACAAGGAATAGAAGGTGCTCAAGGTACCCAAGGTACAAATGGTACTCAAGGTATTACTGGTTCACAAGGTATTACTGGAACACAAGGTACAACAGGTACTCAAGGAACAGATGGAACACAAGGTATAACAGGTACTCAAGGAACAGATGGAACACAAGGTATAACAGGTACTCAAGGAACAGATGGAACACAAGGAACTCAAGGTATTACAGGTTCGCAGGGTATTACGGGTACACAAGGAACACAAGGAATAACTGGTTCACAGGGTATTACAGGTACTCAAGGAACAGATGGAACTCAAGGAACAGATGGTACACAGGGAACTCAAGGTATAACAGGTACTCAAGGTACTCAAGGTATTATAGGAACACAGGGTATTACAGGTACTCAAGGTACCCAAGGTATAACTGGTGCTCAAGGTACTCAAGGTACTCAAGGTATAACAGGAACTCAAGGAACACAAGGTATCCAAGGTATAACTGGAAATGATGGTAATTTTGGTGGTGCTACTTTCAATTATAGTTTTGAATCTAATACTAACGTTGGAGCAGACCCAGGTTCAGGAGATATAAGATTAAATAATTCTACACAAAACGCATCTACAATATCAGCTATTAGTCAAACAACCGGAGATGGTGATGACATCCAATCCTTTTTAGAAAGTATTGATGCCTCTACATCAGCGGTAAAAGGCCATATGAGAATGGCAGATAAATTTTCCCCAGAGAATTTTATACTATTTTCAATATCTGATTTAACAGATCAAGGTACATACTGGACAATAAATATAAATGAACAAGCATCATCTACAGCATCTCCATTTAGTGGGGGTGAAGATATAATTGTTTCTTTTGCTTTAGTAGGTGATAAAGGTGATAAGGGAGCACAAGGTATTCAAGGTATTACTGGTACACAAGGTACTCAAGGTATTACGGGAACACAAGGAACACAAGGTATAACAGGAACTCAAGGTATTACTGGTTCACAAGGAACACAAGGTATAACAGGTACTCAAGGAACACAAGGTATAACAGGAACTCAAGGTATTACGGGAACACAAGGAACACAGGGTATTACTGGTTCACAAGGAACTCAAGGTATTACAGGTACTCAAGGTATTACTGGTGCTCAAGGTACTCAAGGTATTACTGGTGCTCAAGGTACTCAAGGTATTACTGGAACTCAAGGTTTAACTGGGACTCAAGGAACTCAAGGTATTACAGGTTCACAAGGTATTACGGGTTCGCAAGGAACTCAAGGTATAACGGGAACACAAGGTACTCAAGGTATAACAGGTTCACAAGGTATAACAGGTACACAAGGAACACAGGGTATTACTGGAACTCAAGGTATTACTGGTTCACAGGGTATAACAGGAACACAAGGTACTCAAGGTATTCAAGGTATAACAGGTACTCAAGGTACCCAAGGTATTCAAGGTACCCAAGCTGCTCAAGGAACACAAGGTATACAAGGTATACAAGGTGTAAAAGGTACTCAAGGTGTACAAGGTATACAAGGTGTAAAAGGTACTCAAGGTGTACAAGGTATACAAGGTATAAAAGGTACTCAAGGTGCAAACCCATCAACTCCTGGAAGTAATAATGAAGTATTAACTTCTGATGGTGCTGGTGCAATTGTAGCCGAAAGTAGATTTACATATGATCCTACTATTAGCGAAGTAGGTCTTAAAGGTGGTAATACAAAATTACATGGTAAATCCATAGAAGGATGGCTTGGAGATATAGTATTTACAGATGATGTAGCCGATGCTGATGATAATGGTATAGCAATTTATGGTGGTTCTACAGTAGGTATAGCAGCTGGGGCACAATCAGGATCCAATGATTATGCAATAAAAGTAAGTGGTACTGGAATTTCAATTAACGCTACTGCAGATAATTACCCATTTGAAATAAACACTAGAACAACCGCTAGTCAAGATGTCCAAATGAACTCGGATTTAAGACTAACAGATGGAAAAATAACAATTGACCAACAAGTATTAAGTAATGCATCCTCAATAATTACATTTAATCCCACATCAGGTTCAAATTCTCAAGTTACTTTAAATGGTAATAAGTCATTAGTATTGTCAGGTTGGTTAACAGGTGATACAGGAGTATTATTAGTTAAACAAGGGTCAGGTACAACTTACAATTTAACTCTACCAGCAGGTTCAGTTATTATAGGTGGAGGTACATATACTACAACTACAACATCAAATGGTACAGATGTAGTAGGTATTTATTATGATGGGAATGATTATTACTTTTCAATCCCGGGTGGTGCTGCTGGAGATAAAGGTGCTCAAGGTATAACAGGTGCTCAAGGTATAACAGGTGCTCAAGGTATAACAGGTGCTCAAGGTATAACAGGTGCTCAAGGTATAACAGGTGCTCAAGGTATAACAGGAATATTACCTTTAGCAGGTACAACAACAAACGGAGTTATAACCTATGATGGTGATGGTACTGGTACTGTAGAAGCTTTGTTAACTTTTGAAACTACTCAAGGTTTATATGTGGGTGGTGATATCCAACTTAATGATGGATCTGATACAACATTATCAAGATTTGCACCAGGTGTATTAGGAGTAGAAGGTAAACGAGTAGTAGTATCAGATAGTTCAGGTGGGAGTGGTAACTTTGTTAAATTTACTGGTGCCAATACTGTTGATACTATTAGTAATGTAAACTATGTAGTGAATGGTGGGGTGGGTGCAGATAAAGTGTATATTACCGGATCATTAGGTGTAGGTTCAGGAGTTACTATAGGTAATACATCAGGTCTAATTAAAGCAACTAATGATATAGTAGCATACGCTACATCAGATAAAAGGTTAAAAGAAAATATAAGACCTATTCCATGGGCAGTAGATAAAGTAAAACAAATAAACGGTGTATATTTTGATTGGATCCCATTATCAGAAGAAGAAGAAAAAACTATACACGGTAACAAAGGACACGATATAGGAGTAATAGCCCAAGAAATTGAAGCAATACTACCTGAATTAGTTACTACAAGGGACAATGGATATAAAGCTGTTAAATATGATAAAATAGTTGCTTTATTAATTGAAGCTATTAAAGAACAGCAAGGTGAAATAGACGAATTGAAAAGAAAAATAAATGAGTAATATAAATTTCTTTAGAGTACTACAATCTGGTGGAACTTCTACAGCAGCAGATTGGAATATAGAAGATATAACAGCAGGTACTTCAGCAGATCTAACATCATTATTAAATAATTCTAGTGAATTCGCACAAACACAACCCATGGTTGACCCATCAGGAACTAAAGTATACATACCTATTTTTAATGATAAAAAAGTAAAACAACTCAGTTTATCATCGGCTAATGATTTAACTTCAACGATTTCATATGTAGGAGTAAGCTCGGCTTTATCGTATTCTTTTGCAAATTTCCAAATGTCTCGTGATGGAAATAGCGCATATGCTTTAAATACTTCAGGAAATACTATTAACCAACATAATTTATCTACTGCTTGGGATATAACAACTATGTCTACTACAGCAGCTAGTAGTATAAGTTTTTCACCACCTTCTGGAAATTGGGTAGAAAGAGGACTTCATTTTAATACTGATGGTACTGAATTATACATTACAATATCATCTTTTAGTTCAACTCCTTTTGCTGTAAAAGTGTATAAATATGTTTTATCTACAGCCTATGATATTAGTACAGCAGCAACAGTAGATATTACTGATATAACAGATTCAATTGATCCTGATGATGATGGTGGTTATCCTAATAATATAATAATTTTTAATAATAGTAATCAAGTTCCTTACTATTTAATATTTGGTGGTAGTGCTTTATCATCAGCAGCATATACAAATTCAGTATCTAATGCTACTGTTTATGAAAATGGTGTAAGTTATCCGGTTAATGGTACTTCATACCACTCATCTAATGATAATGATAATGCTTATTACTTTCAAAGATCAGGTTCAAATAATAATTACACATGGACTTTGTATCAATATAATACAAACATAACATAATAAAAACATTTTAAAACATATTTTTTCTTAGTGACTATTCCATATTACCCTCATATTTATAAGGGTATTATAGGCCATAACGGAAGTGGACTCATTTTGAGTAACCAACCATAATAAAAAATATTAATATGCCAAATTGGAAAAAAGTTATAGTTAGCGGATCAAACGCAACTCTAAACACATTAAACTTAACCTCAACTCCCCCAACTACAACAGTAAATGATATCTTAGTACAAGATAGTAATGGGGATATATATAAAAGATCAAACCTATCACTTCAAGGTACAACAGGTCAAAAAGGACAAAAAGGTCAAACAGGTTTACAAGGTATTACTGGTGCTCAAGGTACTACTGGTTCACAAGGTATCCAAGGTATTCAGGGTATTACTGGTGCTCAAGGTACTACAGGACAAAAGGGTGCAACGGGTTCACAAGGTACTCAAGGTATAACTGGTGAACAAGGTACTCAAGGTACAACAGGACAAAAAGGACAAAAAGGTGAGATAGGTGCCCAAGGTATTCAAGGTACAACAGGTGATACGGGTGCAAAAGGATCAACAGGTACCCAAGGTACTACGGGTTCACAAGGTATTCAAGGTATTCAAGGCACAACAGGTGCTACAGGTGCAAAAGGATCAATAGGTACCCAAGGTACTACAGGTTCACAAGGTATAACTGGTATAAAAGGTCAAAAAGGTGAAGTTGGAACCCAAGGAACAACAGGACAAAAAGGAGCAACAGGTTCACAAGGTATTCAAGGTATAACAGGTTCAATTGGTCTACAAGGAACAACAGGACAAAAAGGTGCTACCGGTTCACAAGGTATTCAAGGTATATTAGGTCAAAAAGGTACTACAGGTTCACAAGGAACAACAGGTACTCAAGGTACAACAGGTACTCAAGGTATAACTGGTATAAAAGGCCAAAAAGGTGAAGTAGGAGCTCAAGGAACAACAGGACAAAAAGGTGCTACCGGTTCACAAGGTATTCAAGGTATAACAGGTACTAAAGGATCTACGGGTTCACAAGGTACTACAGGTCAAAAAGGTGGTACAGGTTCACAAGGTATACAAGGTATAACTGGTGAACAAGGTACTCAAGGTACAACAGGACAAAAAGGTCAAAAAGGTGAAGTTGGAGCTCAAGGTATTCAAGGTATAACAGGTGATACAGGTCAAAAAGGTACTACTGGTTCACAAGGTACTACAGGACAAAAGGGTGCAACGGGTTCACAAGGTATTCAAGGATTTACAGGTCAAAAAGGATCTATAGGTGTTAAAGGTGAAGATGGTGAACAAGGTACCCAAGGAACAACAGGTACTCAAGGTATTCAAGGTATAACAGGTACTAAAGGATCTACGGGTTCACAAGGTACTACAGGTCAAAAAGGTGGTACGGGTTCACAAGGTATTCAAGGTATAACAGGTTCAACTGGTTTACAAGGTACAACAGGACAAAAAGGTCAAAAAGGTGAAGTTGGAGCTCAAGGTATAACTGGTCAAAAAGGTGCAACTGGTTCTCAAGGAACAACAGGACAAAAAGGAGCAACAGGTTCACAAGGTATTCAAGGTATAACAGGTTCAACTGGTTTACAGGGTACAACAGGTCAAAAAGGCCAAAAAGGTGAAGTTGGTTCTCAAGGTACAACTGGTACTCAAGGTGCAACAGGACAAAAAGGACAAAAAGGTGAAGTTGGTCAAAAAGGACAAAAAGGTGAAATAGGTGCTCAAGGAACAGATGGTTCATTTGGTGGTGCTACATTCGACTATACATTTTCAACATCAACATCAGGAACAGATCCAGGAACAGGTAAAGTACGATTAAATAGTGCTACCCAAAATGCATCAACTTTGATGTATATTGATTCTACAGATGACAATGCTAGTAATATAGATGAATTTTTAACAACTATAGATAATGTTACATCTGCTGTTAAAGGTCACGTTAGATTATCAAATAGAACAGACGCTACACAATATATATTATTCAGCATATCTAATTTAACTAACAATACAGGTTGGTGGTCAGTAAACGTTAATGATCAAGCATCATCTACTGCATCTCCATTTACAAATAATGAAGATGTAATTGTATCATTTGTTGCTACAGGTGATAGAGGAGAAAAAGGACAAACAGGTAACACTGGTTCACAAGGTACAACAGGTCAAAAAGGCCAAAAAGGTGAAGTTGGTGCTCAAGGTACAACAGGCCAAAAAGGCCAAAAAGGTGAAGTTGGTGCTCAAGGTACAACAGGCCAAAAAGGTGCTACAGGTTCACAAGGAACAACAGGTACTCAAGGTACAACAGGTACTCAAGGTATAACAGGTCAAAAAGGTGCTACAGGTTCACAAGGAACAACAGGTCAAAAAGGACAAAAAGGTGAAATAGGTGCCCAAGGTATTCAAGGTACTACAGGTGCTCAGGGTTCAAAAGGATCAACAGGTTCACAAGGCACAACAGGTGCCCAAGGTATTCAAGGTACCACAGGTGCTCAGGGTTCAAAAGGATCAACAGGTTCACAAGGTACAACAGGTGCCCAAGGTATAACAGGACAAAAAGGTCAAAAAGGACAAAATGGTAATGATGGTGCTAAAGGACAAAAAGGTGAAGTTGGTGCTCAAGGTATAACAGGTTCACAAGGTGGAGGTGGTGCTCAAGGTAGTACGGGTTCTAAAGGATCAACGGGTTCACAAGGTATCCAAGGCTTTACAGGTGCTCAGGGTTCAAAGGGATCAACAGGCCAAAAGGGTGCAACAGGTTCACAAGGTATTCAAGGTACCACAGGTGCTCAGGGTTCAAAAGGATCAACAGGTTCACAAGGTATTCAAGGCTTTACAGGTGCTCAAGGTTCAAAAGGTTCAACAGGACAAAAAGGTGCTACCGGTTCACAAGGTACAACAGGTATAAAAGGCCAAAAAGGTGAAGTTGGTGCTCAAGGTATACAAGGATTTACTGGTTCACAAGGTACAACAGGTACTCAAGGTACAACAGGACAAAAAGGTGCTACAGGCGCAAAAGGTTCAACAGGTTCACAAGGTACAACAGGCCAAAAAGGTGCTACAGGTTCACAAGGTATACAAGGTATAACAGGCCAAAAGGGTGCTACTGGTTCACAAGGTACAACAGGTTCACAAGGTACAACAGGTACAAAAGGACAAAAAGGTGAAGTTGGTGCTAAAGGTGCTACTGGTTCACAAGGTATTCAAGGATTTGCAGGTAATACGGGTGCAAAAGGATCAGCAGGTGCTAAAGGTGCTACTGGTTCACAAGGTATAACAGGTACTCAAGGTACAACAGGACAAAAAGGTGCTACTGGAACAGGTACTCAAGGTACAACAGGACAAAAAGGTGCTACTGGAACAGGTACTCAAGGTACAACAGGACAAAAAGGACAAACAGGTTCACAAGGTATAACTGGTTCAACAGGAACTGGTATTAAAGGTGCACAAGGTACAACAGGACAAAAAGGTACAACTGGTTCAAATGCTGGTATAACAACATATTTTAACCCAGGTAACCATAGAGTAATTACAGGAACTACAACTTCTACCACGATTACTGGTGAAAGTAATTTAACTTTTGATGGATCAACCTTAATTTTAGATGGTATCTTAAAGGTGGAAGATTCAGGAGATAATGGTCTTAATGTAGACCCACAAAACGGAACCTTCAGAATAGGAGATATAGATGAAGTAGTTGGTGGTGGTTATCTTAACGGGAATGGTGATGATGGTGTTTGGTTTAATGGTGGTAATGCACAAATTGAACTTGGTGGTACAGGTACATTAATAGCAAAATCAGATGTAGTAGCATATGGGTCTCCATCAGATATTAGATTAAAAGAAAACATAAAACCTATTGAGTTAGCTTTAGAAAAAGCAATGAAACTTCAAGGTGTTACTTTTGATTGGAAAAAAAGTGATAGTATATTAGAATTAAAAGAAGATGTAGGGTTTATAGCTCAGGATGTACAGAAAGTAATACCAGAACTTGTAAGAGAAAATGAAAATGGTATGCTGTCAATGAGACATCAAGGTATAGCACCAATATTACTTGAAGCAATAAAAGAATTAAAAGCGGAAATAGATTTATTAAAATCAAAACCGTGTAATTGTAATTGTAATTGTAAGTGTAGTAAATAATAGTTATATTATAAGTGCCGTTTCTTTATTATAGTAATGGCACCTAATATTAATAATTTTACGTTAAACACGTTATATAGCACATTTATCCTATATACACGGAACAGTATATGTTTATAATATTAATGTAATAACCCCAACAAACATTTTTTTAAAATAACTATCAAATAAATTTGGTACCCCTAAAAATCCTTATTATATTACAATAACATGAAATTAAACTCATGAATTTTAATGATAAATAATTTAGCCAAAATAGTTTTAGACAACGGAGGAACAATAACCCCTCTTATAATACCAAGTGAATTAACTAGTGGTACTGGTCTTTGCAACGTTTCTGTATTTATAGATGATAACGGAGATATATTAGCCAATATTAGACACGTTCATTACACTTTATACCACGCAGAATTTAACCAAAACTTTTATTGTAAATGGGGAGTATTATCCTATTTAAACCCAGAAGATGATATCCATTTAATAACTGGAAATTATTTATGTAAATTAAATGAAGATACATTAGAAGTAGAATCATACCAAAAAGTAGATACATCAAAAAATGATATTACTCCAATATGGGATTTTCACGGTTTAGAAGATGCTAGAGTAATGCGATGGAATGGTACGTTTTATATATGTGGTGTAAGAAGAGACGTAAAACCTAATGGTGAAGGTAGAATGGAACTTTGTGAGGTAGATTGGACTAAAGACCACGCAATAGAATTAACCAGAGATAGAGTTGAACCACCAACAAAAGATACTTATTTAGAAAAAAATTGGATGCCCGTTATGGATATGCCTTTTCATTTTGTTAGATGGTCCAATCCTGTTGAAGTAGTTAAAATAAACCTAGAAGATAAATCTAAAGAAAGAGTACAACAGGGTATTTTAAATAAACTGTCTAGTACAACAGTAATTAATAAAAAAGAAAAATTTGAAGGTCCATTAGGTATTAGAGGTAGTTCTCAAGTTATACCCTTTGGTAATGAAGGTAATAGAATTTGTATAACTCATGAAGTAGATTTCTTTCATCATCCAGGAGGACATAAAGATGCTCACTATTATCATAGGTTTTTAATTTGGGATAAAGATTGGAATTTAAAATCAATATCTAAACAATTTAAATTTATGGATGCTATGATAGAATTTAATACTGGACTAGCTATTAAAAATGGTAATTTTATTATAACATATGGATTTCAGGATAATGCGGCATACGCTTTAAAAATGCCTGTAAATTTATTAGATAAATTAGAATGGGAAGAATGAAAGAATTACAAAAACAATTACACGCCTATATTCAAACACCTCAAGACGCATATGTAAATGCTAAGTTAGGAGAAGAATATGAAAAAATAGGACAGGGAGCAGCAGCACATTCTTACTTTTTAAGAGCAGCTGAATTATTACACGATAGTGACCCTAGAATGGCTTATAATTGTTTTCTAAAAACGTGGAAACAATTAAATATAACTACAAGAAGACCTGATTTTGAACAAGGACAACTTCAAGCAGCTATTGCATATGCTCCTAATAGACCAGAAGCTTATTATCATTTAAGTATATGGCATAGCAATAGAAAAGAATGGATGTTATCTTATATGTATGCATGTTTAGGCAAAGCTAATAGTAGAAAAAATATCCCATTAACCTATGATATAGGATACCCAGGTGATTTTGTATTTGATTTTCAAAAGGCATTTACAGGATGGTACATAGGTAAAAGAGATAAATCCAAATCCTTATTTTTAGAATTAGGAAAATTAAAAGATATACCACAAAATTTTAAAGAAATAATCTCTGAAAATATTAGAGATTTTGGTTTACAATATTTATAATAAAAATATATAAACATGCCATTACCATCATCAGGACCCATAAGCGGAAGTCAAATCTCAGCTGAATTAGGAACAGCATCAACTAATATATCACTAGGTGGAATGGCAGATTCTGCAAGTTTTATAGCACCAGATGCATATAGTGACTTTTATGGATATGCTAACTTAACTTCTTATACAGGTTCTGCATTCCAAACTGGAACTAAATTCATTTGTACTCAAACTTTAAATGTAACATATTATCATGATGGGAGTGGTGCTTTCCCAACTGTTGGTGACACCATTTATACAAACTCAGGAGGAACTACTGTTATAGGAGGAGGAAATGCTGGGTATAATAGAATAAATTCGTTGGCTTATGTTCGTACTAACTCTTCGGGAGTTGTAACTAATTCCTACCCTTGCATTATCTAACATATATATGAATTGGATATACAAACAACATGAAATAAGTGATATCACTCAATTCCCAGATAATACTTTTGGTTTCGTCTATATGACAACACATAAACCTTCAGGGAAATCTTATATTGGAAAAAAAGTACTATTTCACAATCAAAAGAAAAAATTAGGTAAAAAAGAACTAGCGGCCTTAACCGGGGTAGTTGGTAGAAGACCTTCATATAAATTAATAGTTAAAGAATCAGATTGGCTTAAATATTATGGGTCTCAAACTGATATTAAACGGCTATTACTTGAGGGTAAAAAAGATGAATTTGAGCGTACCATTTTGAAATGTGTAGAGACTAAAAAACAACTTACCTATTTTGAAATTAAATACCAAATGTTATACCAAGTACTAGAGAAACCAGATGAATTCTTTAATGATAATATTCTAGGTAAATTCTTTACAAAAGATCTAGCAGACATAAAATTCGAAGATCTCGTGGTTGAGCGAAAATAAGTTCGTATATTATGACTTATGATCAATCATACATTAGTAACATTAGTTAATTCGGTACTTGGTACAGGTAGGAAAACTGCTAGAGGTAATATGGCATATAATTGCCCTCACTGTAATCACCATAAACCTAAATTAGAAATTAATTTTACTGAAAATAAAGAAGGTCATAATCCTTGGCATTGTTGGGTATGTGGTAAGAAAGGTAAATCGATTAGTTTACTATTTAGACAAGCAGGTGCCTCTTCTGATAAAATTAGCGAAGCAAAAACATTAAGTAAAGAAGTAAACTATACTTCATATACTGAAAAGATAGATGTAGCAACTATCAAGCTACCAGATGAGTATATTAGCCTAAATAACGTTGATAACAGCGATATAATGGCTAGGCACGCGCTCGCGTACCTAAATAATAGACACGTGAGTAAATACGATATTCTCAAATATAATATAGGTTATTGTAAAACAGGGTTGTATAAAAATATGGTAGTAATACCAACATATGATGTAGATGGTAAGTTAAATTACTTTACTGCCCGTTCATTTGAGAAAGACCCATATGTAAATTATAGAAATCCACAAGTATCAAGAGATATTATACCTAATGAACATATGATTAATTGGAACGTACCTATTATATTGTGTGAAGGTTTATTTGATGCTTTGGCGATAAAAAGAAACGCAATCCCCTTATTAGGAAAAAACATACAGAATAACTTAATGAAAAAAATAGTTACATCTGTAGTAGATAAAATTTATATTGCATTAGATAGGGATGCAATAAAACAAGCTTTGAGGTTCTGTGAAAAGTTAATGGCAGAAGGCAAAGAAGTCTATCTTGTAGATTTGCAAGATAAGGATCCGAGTGAAATGGGTTTCGAAAATTTCACTAAACTTATACAAACAACTGTTCCTTTAACCTACTATGACTTAATGGAACATAAACTATCTATATGATAAAAAAATCATACAAAAGATTATTAGAAATTTCAGATGATTACCAACAAGTTACAATGCCAGATTCAAGGTATTACAGACGTAATGGAAAGTATTATCCTTCTATTACGCATGTTTTAAGTACATACCCAAAAGGTAAGTATTTTGAAGACTGGCTTAAAAAAGTAG
>Ga0209092_10000930_pt1 | contig 29652 bp, 16 predicted proteins | sample FraStrMetagenome_FD_187446 | JGI IMG/M metagenome (GOLD analysis project Ga0209092, IMG submission 187446) | Marine eukaryotic phytoplankton communities from Arctic Ocean - Fram Strait ARC3M Metagenome (SPAdes) (version 2) | ecosystem: Environmental > Aquatic > Marine > Oceanic | place: Fram...
TGTACCACGCCAGGGAAATGATTTTGCAATATGCCAAATAATATTTCATCATGGAAAAAATATTTTGCCATACTCATATTGATTTTGGTATGATTTCATTAATCTTAAAATATATCTTTTAATTTTGGTGGAATCATTTCATCATTTAACACATTATATTTTGATTTTTAAAATATTCCGTTTAGAGAGGTACCGTCCTTCGAGGAGATCATGAAATGTAACTCCACCCAGGATATCACTTCGTTCTTACCTTCCGAAACAATGATTGAGGACAAATTCAATAATCAGGCATTCCTACCCCCAGTTTTAGCGGACGTCCTATTCAACCTAGAAGATTTTGGCGCCAAAACCATCTTGTTGAGGTTTATCAAGAAAATTAGGAGCATTAAAAAAGATTCATGCCAAACAAAAGAGAACATTACCTTAGTTGAAGAAGAGGAATGGGAAGATATAACCAACACAAGTCCCAACGCAGATTCGAACCTAGCAACCGAAATAACCGAACAAGGAGATGACATCTTCGACGACCTTGGACGCCCCTATGAACTAAAGTTTGGGAAAGTGTTGAAATTACTGTGGGGTGCAATCCACCAGCAGGACAAGCTGGTTTTGGAAGTACACCTCCATCCTTGTTCCCTGCCCTCCACAACAGCATGGCTCAATAAAGTTCATGACAACATTTTAGAAAAACTGGTGAATAAAAACATAATTTTATCTCACCCCAAACCTCAAATTCTGTAACAGACTTCCAAAATGTTGTGCAACATACAGTTTATGATCCAGCTAAATTAGTGTACATTTAGATACGATCGCCTAATTAAAACTATAGCTGCGACTTTAATAGTTAGATTAAAAATCTAAGGAATGCTAGCTGCGACTTTAATAGTTAAATATGAATACACATGTAGCAATTCATAGATGACATTAAAAATAATGAAATTAAAATCATCAAAGCCTTCCTCCTCACAGGGAAGCAGCTGTTAAAGCAAAGCTTGCAGTTTCATCCATATGCAATGAGTAGCATCCAACAGCTGCCTGTCATCTGTGAATGACAGCTCTGTTAGACATATGGAAGAAGAGACCAGCTGTCTTCTGTCTGGCCCACAGGTGTCAGCTGCCCTTGTCATGGAAACCGTGTGGTTTCCAATATGTGTTTAATATGTCCTGTATGTTAAGTTATGATTTTAGAATAGTCAATTAAAATAAGCTCATAATTATCATCCTTTCAACTTTTGTGTATTAGTTTATCTCTAATCCATATCTGTGCATAAGACAGTTGCCTCCTTGATGTCCAGGCTCTCCAACATATTGGAGAACCATCATGAGCATGAGTTAAAAATCGAAAAAGAGAAAGATAAGAAAAAGGATGAGAAAAACTTTGACAATCTATCAACCACTCAGCAAAACATTCTCCTTCTCATTACAACAACAGAGAATCAGACAGATGAGGATCTAAAAGAACTTACCTTGAGCCCCAGTATGAGGGCCTGTATTGAGCAGACCTCAAGCATCAAGATCCTTGCACATATTCGTCCAAGCAAAATGCAGCTTGATGCTGAGTTCTGTTTGAGTCTCACCAGGATGACACAGTACGTTGTGGTAACACTGTACTGCTCTGAGTTGTAGTGCCTTTGGCGTGGCAATCTTATTTTCTTTTTTGCAAATGAGTTTGAACAATCTTCCGCCTCCATGAAACTCTTTGAATTTGAGATCATAAAAAGATTTAAAGCATTGCAGTAATTTTTTGTCTTTTTGTTGATTTTGCAAAATATTTGAATATATGATGGGAAATGCATCGCAGATAGATCCTCATCATCAAGAGCACATAATTCTGCCAATTTTTCTAATTTTGGCTTTGTAGATTTTTTTGTATCAAAGAGTACACTGAGTGCATCAGCAATGACGTTGTTTTTGCCCTTGATGTAGACATACTCAGGACTGAATTCCTCAATATGTGTTGAAAGACTTGTATGTTAAATTCTTATGGTCAGTATATACACATAACTGTTGACCCAGAATATTCGCTTTTAAAAGTTTCTTCTTTAACGAACTATCTCAAGGAAATAGTTAAAACTTCGATAGACTGAAACGATATTCAAGATGGGCCCCACATAGAAACATATTCCAATTACAATCCTTATTCATCCCGGTTCACCTAGACAATAGCCACTGGTCCCTCATCCATATACATTTTACAAATTCCTCCATCGAATACCTGGACTCCTTAGGCAACTCAGGTTCTGCCCATCTCAATTTCACTTTCAAATATCTACAAGATGAATACCTCCAAACTTACCATTGCAATATGCCAAATCTGTCCGACTGGTCACTCTTACAGAATAACAATAACACTACTCCAAAACAAGAGAATAACTATGATTGCGGCATTTTCACATGCCTTTTTGCGGAAGCACTAGCAAACAACATAAGACCAACATTTTCACAGTCTGATTTATTTCACTGCAGACTGTGGATTACTCACGCGATCCTACAAAGATGTATCCCAAGTTGTCATTGGCGATACTGTGTGACGACATCTTTATAAAACCACAAATCAATCAAAGAACAAATAATTGATCAACCACAAACATACAGAATACATATACAAAAAGCACAAATAAAAAAAAAAAAAAATATATATATATATGTATGCAAATCAACGAAAGTTCCTTAGCTGCTCTGTTCGGTCATCAACAGATGCTTTATAGCTATAACAACTAAATATCTGTCATTCCAAGCACCATAATACAACTCTCTTAAACAATCCAATGTGATAACTCTCATAATTCTCCAATCTCATGAGAAACTCTCAAAGAAAATTTATATCTCATCTACATACTGAACCACTCTCCCTCTCCAAAACAAGTTCAATCCATATAAATCAAAAGATGCAACAAAATGCTAAACACCCCCGAGACAGATGGAATCAAAATAATCAAACAAACTTACCTCATAATTGCGCACTAGGAAATTGTTTCTACCTTACATCTCATATCCCACATCATGTCTAGTCACAAAGAAACAACACAAGTACAAAAGATATGAACCTAGCATCCTAACGCTACAATAGAATCCATCAAATATTGAGAAGAAATGCTTCATCATCAGAGGATGCATTAACGACAACAGCGACAAATACAAACTCATCAAAGACACATATTCACCACCGACATACCACTACACACACCTAGATAAGTGCAAACCGCAATATTTTATTTTATTCTACTTATTTTACCTTGTGACGGAGAAGATTCGTCGTTCACATCACTTGTGTAACGTGGTCCCCTTATTGGACCCGGTTCCCTCAGCCCCGATTAAGACGAAAGCCTCGTGCCTCGTCATCCCTTTCATCCGTGTATATTACAAAACCCCGAAATCCTCGAATAAGGTGAGATGGTCTAGGGGCAGAGTATGAGCATTTGCAATACACGTTTGAATAGGAGACAGTGGGCTGATAACCTGAAAGACTAGTTCATGGGCCGTCAAAGTCCGAAGCCATGTTCTTCTATAAACAACACAGCCACACACACACATAACTGTTGACCAAGGAGGATATTTTTAAACTCTTTCAGAGTTTCTTCAATTGTAAGCAGTTTGTTCTCAATACTTGTATAGCACGTCTGCGTGGGATTTAATTTTCTGCTGTAGAAGGCTACTGGTTGTTTTTTTTGACTGATTACTGTGCCCAACTGGGTCCCTTGTATCAGTACAATTTGGGTTAGTAAGTAGAACTTTGAATGCCACAATTTTCATTGTAATGATTTCTGTTGGACATCTGTCCATTTCCACTTAACATCCTTGGACATTGGTGAGGTCAAAGGGGCAAGTGTTTCTGAATGACAGATCCACACATCACAGTAATAATTGACCATACCAATAAAGCAGCATAACTGCTTTTTGGTTGTTGGTGTTGCTATGTCTTGAATAAAGCGTCAAAGGAAAATGTTTTTCACAATGTTTAAATTGAAATCAGCAATCCTACAAATACATCTTAATTCAAGAAAATTGAAACCCTTTTGTGACTGGAAGATTCAATAAAGACTTATTGACTCATTTCTACTTTATATTTCAAGCTTCGACTTGTTTAATTGCTTTTCTATACTTGAATAATCTTCCACCAGAAAATATTATTGGTCATATCAATACGTTCAAAATCAACTTAAAACTATTTTTCTGGATTACATCTTATGAAAGAAAACACTCCTATCAGTTTCATGCATCTTAGCCTTTCAAAGTGGCACTGTTAATACATCTCCATTCGCAATGGATTCTTCCAAACATGTTGACCGTCCATTTAGAGAAATTCCTAAGTTTCTCATGTTTCCGTCTTTTAGTTTTTGAACAATTTGTGTATGATATCTTAATTCACATTCCTTTAAGGCATCTAAGACTATAGATCCGGATGGTAAAGGTATTATTTTCCCATCAAAATGGAACGATAAAGGAGAAACGAAAAGAAAAATTTTTTTTTGCACTAGGTCTGACCGTGCAATCGTAAGAGCTTCGATGTAAGAGCTACAATTCAAAGAAGAAGATGCCTGTGTTGATTGTATAGATGTTGTCAAACTTGCTTGTACAGATGAATCGTATGTGGTTGGATTCAAAAGTTCCAAGTTCATCATAGTTTTTTTATGATCTCTGTTAGAGTCCATGCAATTATTTTGCGAAAACTTTGGTGTAAATCTGGAGGGAGCAGTCGTGTTAGTAATTGAAACTGTTTCAGCATCAATTGCAGTGAAAGATGTCCTTGTCAAAGTTGATTCTGATGGAGATAAATTCGCGATTTGATCTATGCCCGTGCTAGATTGAGCAAAATCTAGATTGGAAATGGATATCGGAAAAGAGCCATTTTCTCCTGTTTCTTGTTTGAAAGTTGGAGCCTGTAATTTATAGTCCCAATGTGCGGCAATTCCAAATTCAGCTGAAGTGTGCATTTGTTGACTTCGTATCTTACAATCAGCCAACAAAAAAGAAATTCCCATGTTAGCGAAAAAGAGCAGAGTAGGAAATGATTTAAAAGAATGTATTCATAATCTCATGTTAAAAAACTTACTTGAAGTTCGAATGGCCAATATTCTCCGTATAAAAAGACTCCTGAGGTATGATGAAGACTCTTGTAGCCATTTTGTTTTGGATATTGTATATAATCTTTAACCCGACTCACATCTGCGGGAGGCCATAGATTAGTACATAATTGTTGAGTGTAGTAACAGAGCAGGCGCTCTCTTGCAAAAATAACTTCCTCATCATCTTCCTGGATCTTTTTTGGATGAATTATAACACGAAGCGCAATAGTATCGGGTACATCCATCATCGAGAAGAATGGGGATTGACTTCTGGATTCCATCTCATGAAAGTCTAGTGAAAGTTTTTGTGACTTTGATCTTCTGGATAACTCCATCTTCTTAATGGGCTTTTGAAGTTTGTCTTCTTCAGATTCAAAGGGGAGCGCAAGAATTTCGCTAGCTTCATCTGTATTTGGATTTATATTCGACTCTTTGAAGCGTAGTTTCAGTATTTTTTTCCACAATGAAAATGGTTCTTTGACACGGGAAGTGACTTCAACACTTTCTAATTGATTCATAAGGATTGAATCATTCCTAAATATAAACTCGAGTTTTGATGCGACCAAATTAGCCACCTTATTCATTTTATATACTCCATCATCATTTTGTTTCAGTTTCAGTTTTTTTGGTAGACTACTATTGTTTTTGTAATAAAGTTGCAATGCTGAAGAATATTGTCGCGGATATAAAATTTGAAATGAAAGGTTTTCCAAATCTGATTTGAGACTTTGCATGCCTAAACGTTGAGCCAAAGGAGCATAAATTGATAGGGCTTCCTTTGCTACTTTTATTTCTTCTTTTGATAGAGGTAATGCGAATGATTTATTCACATATTGATTTATCCTTTTGCTGACATGTTTTCTAGGCGGGAGTTGTCTCAAGTAGCGGTTTTGTATAAGCGTGCGTTGATGTTGCTGTATGCCTTGCAATCGATACAGTGAAGCAACAGATCGTATCGCAAGAGCTCTAAAATCAGCAGATACTGTCAAAAGCAAATCCCGCAATGTTTGCTCCGTTTCTTGTTTATTTTCAAGCATGTGAAATTTTGAATTCTTCTGTCCTATTACTGAATCAGACATAACTTCTGCCCGCTTTATCCGTGCTGCTTCCATAGCTATTCTAGTCGGAATTTCTCCAAATTCTTCAATTCCAATCCCAAAATCATTGGGAGAAACTCTTAGCGAATTCACACCATCTGTTGATGAATCATCATCCTTTGAAATAAAAGAATTATACATGTCATCAGATTTATTCTGAAATTCTTTTTCTTTTGAATAAGGTATATAACTTTCGTCACCATTGGATTGATCACATTGAATCCAGACATCCGAAGAAAATGGAAGCAGCAACGAGGACGGTGTGTAGCAGATATTTTCTGATCCCCCATGACGTATATTCTGAGAAGAATCTAAATCAGCATTAAATTCATCAAGTAGTAATTTGGCACTGCTAGGAGACTTTACAGCTTTTTCGATAGCTGAATAGATTCCACTTTCACGAGCTGTAACACAATCACAAAAGTGGAATGCACTTGCAATCAATGTATCTCTAGTTATTATATTTTTTTCATGCATTGACTGGCCGAAGCTAGAATCATCTTGTTCTCTCATAGGATCCATAGAAATTTTTGGGGACGAAAAATAAGTCTTTCGTTTTGTTTTTTTCCATGTTTGATCCTCCTCTTTTCTTTGAGTTTGCAATAAAAGCATGAGAAAATCACAAGCTCCAGAAATTTTCTTATAGTCTTTTTTGGATGCAATTAAGACTGCGTCAAGAATATCTTCAGTTTGCTGTCTTGTGAAAGTTGTATGTATTATATTCGAAGTTTGATCGTACTTTTGCGATTCATCTTCGATTAAAAGAGATGATCTGAGTGTCATTAATTTCTTTAGTGCAATTTTTTCAATAGTTTCGTTACTATCAAAATTTGTAGGGTTCTTGTGCGTTCTATGGCTATTATATGATGGGTCATGATATCCGCGCATCCAGCTTGGCAATGTCTTCTTCTTTTCTACTTTTATTGTGGTGCCGATCTGCTTCTCTTGTTTTTCTGTAGTTTCTTCGTTGATTTGATCTTTATCTTCAGTGTATGTACTCCGTCTTTTATATTGTCTTCGAGTCTGACTAGTAGTTACACCATCGCACAGGAGCAACATTTTACCAGATTTTGAGCTGTCTTGAAAAACTGAAGGGAAATTCTTTGAATGAAACTTTGAATCACATGTTATAGGTTGTTGTGTTGGGGTAAAAGAGAAGACTTTTTTTAATATAGAGCAGGAAAAAATAGATATGAAAAATACAGATTTCATTGAAGTGTGGTGTCTATGGCCTTGAGGTTTGAAATCTTTCCCTTGGATTTGCAAATTGTGTCCTTCAAATCAAAAATGATGCGAGAGTTGCTGTTGTACCTGAAAGAAACAAACGTTGTCTGCTGAAGAGAAGCATATTCATGAATTTTCTCAATTTTACTTAGTGGAACTTTGTTCTTGAGCGTAAAATCTGTGATACATAATATTGGACACGTCATCCAAAATTATACAAAAAGAAAAATATTCGAATGAATCAACTTTGTACCGTTTAATAGTTTTGATACATATTTTGCTCATCATTATAATTTATCTTTAGTACTACAATAAACACAAGATGAGCACCAGTATAGTCCTCAGGGGAAAATCTATTTTTCTTTCTTTAAAAGAATTATCTTGTCTTCTATGAATTCATGACATGATTTGTATTACAATGAGGCTGCAATTAGCGAGTGCAACAGGAAAGATCAAATTTCGACATTATTAAATGACTTCGCATTAATTATCTATCCATAATCTACCTGCCAAGTAAAGAAAAAGATCTCTCTAATTATAATTCTACATTTGAAGACTTATTATATTGACTATTCGATAGTTTTATCCGAAAAGACGAAAATGATTAAGTGAAAAAACACTTTGTGTCTCTGATTGCCTCGTAGAATCATCTTCATACCCAAACAAGTCATTTGGAGAATTTGTCTCTTCCTGGCTAGTAGCATTTACCTCTTGGGTGGAATTACCTTGTTCCTGGTATTTCTGCTCAAGATAGGCTTCCTTTTCTTCTTTCATTGATGTCGAACTCAATTTGATATCTTTTTTTATGTGAGAAATTTCATGAGTGGAACTAGATGAATTTGTGGGTTGGATACTTTGTTCTGACTCTAGATCATTATGTCGAAGTTTTTGTTGCCTTACCTCTTCTTGCACTTCTCCGATGCTCGACTCTGATTGTCCACGCTCATTAGTTTCTTTTCTTGGTTGCTTGCTTACCATTCCTGTTGTATTTGTGAGCGTTGATGCAGCATAACTAGAAACAGTCAATTGATCATTATCCTGTTGTGCAAATGGGTTCTCTCTATCGGAAATGTACGTTGTATTATTTGTTTGCAAGTCGATTTGAGGCCGAGCTTTCACACCAATTTGCCTTGGTAGAGATGATGTCACACTTGCATCTTCCATTGCTTGGTCTCGAAATGGATTAGCAGGTGGTTTCGAATCTTCTAAAATTGGGTTATTTTCATCAACGTTTTGGTTTGCTTGAGTTTTTTGAAGTTGTTGTGAAAGTGGTTTTTGTTGTTGTTGCTGATTTTGTTGGAGATGATATTGCTTCATCCATTCATCTTTTTCATGATGAAAAAGATCTTCTCTTTCCTTAGTCTCATCATACTTCAATTCTTCTTCCATACCACCTAATCCTGCAGTAATCGATTCAAGAAATTCTACAGAGCCCACAACATAAGGTAGAGGTCGATGGTTGAATTCATCTTCTTCGACAGAATCGTAATAGTAACAAGAATCTAGTATAGCAGCAGCATTAGAGTTTGCATTTGTATCATTCACACTTCCAATTCGTCGCAAGGGTTGCGGAAGAGCAGGGTCTAAAAATAGAGAAAGAGCACGTATGCCGTTTTCAATGGCATTATCAATTAAGTTATAATTTTCGCTTCTGCTTCGATTGCTATCTTCAGCACCATCGTCATCGTCATCGTCATCGTCGTTGCCATCCCTAATACCATGTTGATCAACGACAACACCTTCTGATGAAAGCTCCGAATGGATGGATTTTGCATCATCAATATCATTGTCAGAATCGTTCAAGGCAAGCACAACATTGCCCTTCCGTAGTAAACCACTGTGTTCCCCTAGAAGAAAGGCTTCATCTCGTTCCTCTTCTTCGTCTTCATAAGCACGATTTTCAATAAACTGCTCATGAGACCGCAGAAGTAAATTTGTGTTTTCAATAGAAACCATATTGGATAATACTTGTTGTTTATGTTCTAGCTTTTCAATCGATTGAGAGACTCGTTGAATGCGACGACGCATATATCTAGATATGGAGTGAAGAGTTGTAGCTAGTTGGTCATCCTGCGATAGAGTCCAATTATCACTACTGATACTCAGCGGAGGAATATTGTCCTTATTTGAATCTGAGGCGATGACAAGTTTCGATTGCAGATGATGCAAAAGAATTTTGGGATGGGGTTGTTGTTGTTGTTGCTGCTGCTGCTGCTGCTGTTGTTGTTGTTGTTGTTTATCCATTTCAAAATAGATATGAAGAATGATATTGCGAAAGTACAAAATAAAGATCTACAACAATTACATCGAAGTTGGAAAATGCAATTATTATCTCTACTAACTCGTTGCAATGGATTCGTCCTAGCTTTAGTGGTTCGGAGCTTGGTTGAGGTTCGAGCGTCCGTGGGTTCGAATCCCTCAAAAAAAATGACGGAGGAAGGGAGGACCACCCGACAGATCCTAGAGTGATGGCAACCTTGGTTGCGTACGCGACGTAGAACTATTCGAATGAGTAGAGGGTAGGAATTCCTAGTAGGGCGTGAAGACTGGTTACGCCTAAGAGTGATTGCCATGGTAACACGTTAAAAAAAATAACATACCAAACAAACAAACAAACTAACTAGTTGCAATAATTTTCAACATTACGCAGATTCTACCGTACCTAAATTGCAAATCACTAAACTAAACCTGACTTTAATTTAGTTCGTAAAGACGGCCTTCTACTTTTCCTATGAAACTTCAATGAATGCTTATGACAAGACTATTTTAATATAGTCATTTTGGTGAAAAGATCTGAGTTCTCATTTCTACGTCTAACGTATGAAGAAAATGGACCCGAACTTATCTCCTTGAATTCCTCAAAAACAATATTAATTTATGAGTTCTCATTTTAAAATCACCTTTGCAGTCTCGTTACATATTGAATTCATTTCTGGCGAGGCAGAAATAGTTACATATACCTATATCTGTAACGTGCCGAATACCAAAGGCACCAAATAGTGACATTGAAGTAGAAATATTATGATTCAAATAAAGATCCTTGATTATATACAAAGAAGAAATCAAATAAAAAGACTTCGGGTGGAAGAACAAACAACGAAAGCGATCGAAAACCATGATTGAAAGTCAAGGTCAGTCGGATGAAGGTATGAGTGGTGGCTTTGACAACTGGTCATACTTAACATGCTTTGAGAATGATAGTTGCAAAACACCGCGATGTTTCGAAAAAAATGGAAAAAGTGATGGGTTGAAACCAGGTGTATGCATTTGCATTGTCATAAATTTTATAAGTGTTGGTTATCTGATCCTACCATGGGCATTTGCCCAAGCTGGATCTATTCTTTCAAGTATTGGGTTTTTTGTCATTATGGCTCAGTCATATATTACAGCCAACTATGTGTTGGAGGCGTGCGCAAGAGCACAAGTTTTGAACGATCAGATGGACAAATCGGAAATAGCCTTAGGATATTCAACGGATTCTTTGGAATCAGGAGAGGAGAACTATAGCAACTGTATGACTGATCACAAACCTGAGGTTCTTCACCAAGTTAAAAAGACAAAGTATGAAATTTCTGATTTAAACAGGGTCTTTCTTGGGAAACGGCCACAACTTCTATTTTTTTCTACCACTGCAGTAGACTTATATGGTATTACCTGGACATTTGCCACTGTTTTTGCATCAGGGTTCGCCTCAAATCTGCCCATACAAGGTGATAATGACATTGATTATCATCTCTACATACTCATATTTGCTGCTATAGTTGTGCCTTTGTCCTGCATCGATATCAAAGATCAAGTCCTTTTACAAATCGGTTTCTTGGCTGCTAGGCTCATTATGGTTTTACTTATGGTTATAACAGTTCTTATTTCTTGGATTACTGGTGAAGATCATTTTCAAGAAGAATCAATCCATGAGATGAATCACATGTCTCCATTATTCAATTTCTCAAGTCTCTACATAATGCTACAAATTAGCGTGTTCTCAACTGCTTATCAATTTGCAGTCCCTTGCATATCATCTATTTCGCAAGATAAAAAAAGTCTTAGTTCCATATTCGTGAAAGCAAGTTTTTTTATATTTGTTTCGTCACTTATCATGGCTTTAATCCTGGCAAATTTTTTTGGTCCCGATCTCATGATGCAAAGTTCCAATTTACAATGGTCAGGATATCATGGAGGAACGATAAGAGAAGATGCTGAATCAGATCGAATCGCTTTGTGGGCCAAAGCTATCTCAAATTACATTGTTTTCTTTCCCACCGTTGACGCCATCGCTGTTTTCCCGCTTCTAGCAATATCCTTGGGTGAAACTGTTAGAAGCGCTTGGTGTGGAGGAGAATCATGTCATATTAAGGTAAGGTTTCCTTTTCCTTACAACTGACACATGCCCTCCTCAGAATATTTGCTCATACTTTTTTATTCGGCACATTTGAAAATAGGACGATTTTGCTAAAAGATTCATTTTTCGTTTATTTGGAAGCTGTCCACAGCTCATTGGGGCTTACTTTCTGAACGACATTAGTACAATGTAAGAAATATTGATCCATAACTATTTTTGGAGTGCGTTATTTCTATGTGTACTCTTCACCATTCAATTGAATGTTGCTAAAATAGCGCAAATTATGCTGGAATTTTTACCATTGTGAGCTACACAATATGTCCTTGCTTATTAGCGATTTACAGTCGGAAAATTTTAGCCAAAAATGGCCAATCGTCAGAAACACATTATAAGAAGTTTTTTTCTACCGATGCATTTGCGTGGTTTATCGTTGGTGCTGCGTCTGCATTGATTGTATTTGTCATCGTGAATACTTTCATTGTAGAACTGGAATAGGATTGATAATGGTAAGATATAAAAAAAATGTTTATGAGGAAGAATTGGTAGTGAAGTGTAGCTGTGATGAGTAGTAGTAGTAGAATATATCCTTTTTCAAGTGTATCCTATATCTTGATTTCAGAAAGCGGAATTTAATTTATAATATTTTGTAATTTGCGCAAATGTTCGAATAAAGAAGGTTGATTTTGGATACATTGGCTTTAATTTTTTGTATTTGAAGTTCTCTCTTCTATGAGAAGCTAACATAAACCACTAAACAAGGATAAGAGGATCATGTGCTTCAGTGGTTTCTAACAGAGATAGGTAATTGAGTAATTTATGTGTTTCCATATCTTGAATCTTCTGTGGATCCTCATTCTGGAAATTTTCCACGTGCAAGAGGGACTAACATATAAGCTAGAATGCATTGGCATGTAGGGCATTGTTAGTTTCATCACCTCGAATCAAATTTTGAAAATTCTCGTTAAATTTAGCTTTTTTGTTCGATTCTTTATTCTGTATCTCTGAGCGTGATGGATTATGGCAGGGCATTTGTTGATCGCTGCCTAATCTTATTTTCAACTGTTTTCCATTCTCTGCCTTTGAATCTCCTTTCCTAACTTTTTCCTGGTGATCTTTATCCTGCTCAAGTAAATTCTGTACTTGAGATTCAAAAATAGTGGAAAGTATCTTCGGAGCCGCGGACTTATCAATTATGGTCCCAGTTGTCGAAACAAAGGTGCCAACCTGTGATTGGAGCTCTTTCATTATCTTCGAGATTTCATCGTAGTCCTCGTGCAAGTCATTACACGTAGTCTCAGCTTTCTTAAGTGTTGATGGCATGTTATAAACTCAATGATTGCATGTATATTATTCTATTGAGTATTTATTTATTTGCAGCAGCAAGAGTGTCGTATCTCATGTTTGGATTTTTAGTCGAATATAACTTGAGTTGGTAGTTTAAGGTAAGAAGAAGGTATCGAATTACATCGAGTTGAGCCAAAAAGGGGACGACTGATGAAACTATGATGCAATTGTCCGCCTTTTTCAACTTCATGAGATTTTATCTAATTCTTTCCCATAAATAAACGTCAACAGATAGGAATGAAAATATATTGAGATCTATAATTCGTCAAAAACGTCTTATATACATGTGCTATTTATATTTTAATTAATGTTAATGCAAAATAGAAACGTTAAATAAAATATGACAACGGAATTATTCCTTTTTATTCCTGTAAATATACGTTTTTGAATTTTTTTACCCGGGACACATAGCTTTCAAAATGATTTTGTGTTATTTTCAATCTTGTTTCATTGCGAAACCACACACTTTCACTACATTTATCACATTTCATTTCGAACCCTTTGTTTGTGATCTTCATACATTTGTTTTCGTTTTCGTTTCCGAGTTCACGTCTCAACTAATCCTACATTTAGGTCCTTTTTTGGATTTCAACCCTAAAAGAACAGAATGATGAAAGAATTGAATCTGGCAATAATACTTTTCTTCAGTATTGGTAGTGTTTGCATCGCTATGAAACGAAGGGAGGATGAAAAAAGACTTTTATTTCGAAATCTTCTACCGAAGGATATGGGAGCTTTTCATAATGAAATAGTGATGCAAGTTCATGATAGAATATTGGAAGTAAAACCAACAGATCATGATGAATATTCTCGCATTATTTATGAGGAAGTCATAACGACATGTGAGGCTACAGATGATGTCTGTCGAGAAAGGGTCTGGCAAAATATTGAAAAAAGTAAAGTCGATGTGAAAACCTTTATGGAGGCAGGAGAGTCCTTCGATGTTCACTCTCTTATACATGATGATCTAGACCCAGAGTTGAAACTTCCTTTGCATGAAATTCTAGACACAGTTTATCTTCTACACGATCATCCACTTGATCATGTGGTGGAAAGACTTAATGAAATATCCGACAGTATGGAAAATGGCTACGATGAATATAACTTTCACAAAGAAGCTGTGCAAATGGTGTCATCTATAGCATCTGGAAGTGCACTTCTCTGGTCAGAAGTTGAACATGATCCTGAAAATGCTTTCCACAAATTATATTCTCATGGAAAAAAGAGAAATTTACAAACACTAGCAACCGAAGTTGTAGAGGATTCCTTTGGAGTTAGTACTACCACCAACATTGTTGGATTTGTGCTGTCCGATACCATTGGAGCTGTTAAAGGTATTGCCCTTCCTGTTATTTTCTTTTTAAGTGGATTGGGGGAACCATCAATGGCTGTAGAAAATGCTGTGCAACAAGCTATGATTGATTCTCTGTTAGCTATTGGTATACGGGTACCCACTGTATCAGATGTTGTCCTCTGTGCCATGGGAGTCAGTTTGAGTTCTTGTGATTTTTATAATTTTTAACGAAACTGTGAATATTTTCTAAAAGATACTTTCTAATTGTAAAAAAATGAAAAATTGCACATCATATCATATCTAATCAAATTTAGATTCTCTGAAAGAATATATTGCATGAAAGTCTGAAAGGATATATGGATTGTTTGATACTCAAACATATTTATGAGATTGGTGAACGATAGAACCAAAGCTTGCTCTTCATTGCATCATCATGCAGGAAGAATAAAAATAAACTTTCAGTACTCTTCTACGGGCATTTTATATTTCCGTTATGTTTGTTTCTCTTAGAGAGAAAGAAAGAGGACACATATTCTTCAAATTCAAACGAAGTAAAAGCGCGGTTACTAATTTTGATTACTCCAACGCAACTGAGATGAACCCATTTCTTAAAACGTTGAGTGAATCTTCACCAGAGAGAAGAAAGACACATGGGATTTTCAGAGAAGAAACGAGAATGATTTCACAACCAAGCCAACAATCACAAGAAGTCCATAATTCGCAAGAACAATTGGTGATGCAAATATCATGTATAAGAGAACAAATGGGAACAATCAAAAACATCTTGAGTGAGGAGAAACTCACCATGAAAGATTTGCTGAAAATTAAAGCCGCAGGATTAGATCAAGCTGAAAGAATAAAACGTTTGGAAATTGAAGTAGAAAATCTTCTTTCCGTCTCCGGAGTGGATCAAAACCAAAACAAAGAAAAACAACAAATGGAGAATGATGATTCGTACAATCCATCAAGTTCAACAAAGGAAACTAAAATGAATTTTTCAAGGAAGACTAGCATTTCAAGAATGGCCAAACCAACCATAGATTTCACTCTAGAGCTCCTTGTTGTGAAACCAAATGAATATCAAAACCTGTCAAAATATACACGTTCCAACAACAAGATAAGTCTCACCATATTAAATGAAGCACTTTCCGATATTGTTCAAGTTTGCAGAATGAAGTATACTATACTACTACATTATAAGCACCTAAATTCCGCAAGATCAACTTCTTCTCTAAAGTTATCATCAACTCCATTAGCCAAAACAAATCCACAAACAACTATGACATATCAAAAACAAATCCTCCGGGAACATTTTGAACTGGATCTACGATCAAAGTCCACTCATCACAAAAACACCAATAATACATATCACAATGGAAGACCATGGGTTTCTGAAGATAACTTAAGGGATTCGTGTGCCTTTTTTCTATTTGGTGAAATCACTTCACGTGCAATATTATCTTCTCTTCGATCTCTTGGAAGATTAAAACAGATCAATATCAAAACTCAGATTACCTATGTTTTATTGGTGGATTCAATTGAGAACGAACATCTTTTTGATATGAATGGTTCCGGGTGGTTAAAACAATGGAAATGAAATGAAAGAAAATAAAGTAAATAGGTATATGTTATTGTGTCATTCATAAACTTCATTCAGTAAGCCATAGCAAAGATACCATAGATTTATAGCTTACTTGACTCCAATTTCAATATATCTTAAATAAATCCCTACAAGAAATACGAAATACGTTGCTGCAAAACAACTTTGACATGGTACTGTAATTTTATGTGTCGTTTATCAATTATTTCATGACAAACTGATTTTATAAGTTGCAATGACAATGAGCATAACATATAGGAATAGTGCCATCGAAATTGAAATCATTTACTTACGTTGCCATAACACAAAAACAAAAATAATTGAAATGGAATTTAGCCCTCCTATATTGTAGCTTTCTGTGAAAAAAGAATATCAAACCTTTCGTCTTTCTGAATAATAAAATCCCATCTCTGTCCGAATCATACCACACTGCATTGTCAAAACTTAAAAAAAAACCTTTCATCTTCAAATATAATTATTTCAATTAGCTTCTGATGTAGGTTTTACAACAGCAATGAATAATTGAAAATATTAGATTAGTTTGGTAATCCATGAAAAAAAAAGTTTTGTGACTCCAAAAAAAATAAAAACTTGTTTGCGATTGTCTACAGAAACTTATTACTTATCTCTACGAGAGCGTCTTCCATTGGATTATACTTTTTCACAGTGGAAATGGTATGAGAAAGTTCAGTTAAGTATACGTTATGTATTCTAAGAAACAAATTGATCAGCAAAGCGCGCGCAAAGTGTGAATGAATGAATGTATGAATGACGAGCGATAACCATATGAATGATCACACCCCAGCATCAGAAAAGGAGCTTGGGTCTTCGGATCAGGAACGAAGATTAGATCAATTTTATAATGACGCAAGGCCTTATTCCAATGCAACTTTGAAGAATAGTCCATCATCATTGCCTCAGTCTGTGATTCAGTCTAGATCAAGAATTTCGAGTATGCCAACGCACCACCAAAATCAAGCGCCACTTAATCACGTCAGTCATGCAAGTCGAAGTCACGGACATGAAACCTCTGGCCATGGTATGAGTTCTTCTTACCTTCATCAAATAGCTTACGGCAGTGTTGGTAGTGTTCATAGTCGCAATCATGGCCCTCTAATTGTACCTTCTCGACCAAGCACTTTAAGAGACGCACAGCAGAGCTCTTTGCCACATCCTGCCGCCATGCACAGACACCCTTTACCAACCCACACTCATAACTCACTTGGGCATCCTATTCATCCCACGCCATCAATGGCTAGGCAGTATCACCCTACCTACACTCAGCATGCACCACACTCAATCCCTACTCCTCCACCTACGTCTTACATGTATACTGCTCCTTACCATCCTGGACAACCTAAACAGCCTAAACCACACCCACAACATCGCCATGGACATACTCCATCAAATTATCCCTACTCAAAAACGACTTCGCTCTCTTCAAATGCCATACTCCACACAAACCCTATTTATAACACCAATACAACACCGACCGCTTCTTCAAACGATTCCAACAGTCAAAATCTACATCATTCATATAATTCTTTTCATTCTTTACCCAGATCTTCCAAAGACTCATCCACATCAAAATCTGCAAGTCATCCCTCGAGAAAGGGACGGACATTGCCTCTTCAAAGTCGCGCACCATCCAAATCAGGCTCTGATATCATTCTTTTGCCACAATCGAGTGAAGCTCATGAGAAGAGCAAAACATACCATCATAAAGTAAAAACAGTAGATCGAATTTTAAAAAAAAATGGGAAACCTTCAGATAATGAAAAACATATTGGAACCGAAGGAAAGAACCCAACAGACATTTCTGACATGGGATCTTTGACAAAATCGAAGAATACTGGAGTATCTACATTATCTCCTGACGTAACATCCTCCTCGCCCCCCTCCAATCTATTGAAAGAGGATTCAACACTTAACGAAAGTGGAAGAAACGATCCCGCGTCAAAGTCAAAAAAGGGAGAAATTCAAAAGATCCAACATTCCAAAAAAGATAATTCTACAAGTCAATCCTCAAACTCCAATGCTCTGCCATCGCAGCACCATGCTGGATCCATATCTTCCATAAATACTCATTGCATGAATCCACCACCTTCGTCCATACAACGAAATTATCCACCATCGACAAATGCCATTAATAATGCAAATACAATATCAACTACATCTACCACCACATCTACTATTCTCAAATATCCTCCAACTGTACATGCTCCTCCTCCTTTGTCTTCCTCCATCCCACAAACACAAATCTATCCTGCCTCCTCTAAACCTTCCGTCTTTTCCTTAACTCCCCAACAAGTAATGAAATCCATGCCCAATGATGGTTCTTCCTGTATTTTTCATATATTTGATCGTCGAATTAATTTTGATAATCATCATCCTAAAGCAAAGCATAGTCCCTCCTTTTATTCTCTCTTACGGTCATGGGTACAAGATGATCCCTATCGTATTACCCCTCCACCATTTTGGAATTTGATGGAATATTCCAACAGTCGCTTTCCTTCCAAAGTTATTGTCAAAGTCATGAATCCAAAGTATGCTACCAATAAATCATCCAAAAAACGAAAAATTGTGGATATATGTTCTCTTCTCACAAACAACTTAAACAAACCTAGTCCTGAACAAAATGATAATTTCGTGGAAACGAAGAATAGAACCAATGGTCCAAGAACATTATTAGCTCAACATGTACAAAGAGCAAAACATCTAAAGAAACAGAGAAGAAATGAACGTAAAAAAATGGAGGAATTTTGTTGGAAACGAATGGAATCGTTAGGTATACCCAGGTTTTAGTTCATTTTCCCGGGTGGCAAATTTGGTGTGGATCAAGGGTATTTATGATGTTGAATTATCCCACTTTTCTCCAGTTGTACTATATTCCAGCGGAACGTGAAGGGATATCATCCGCAGAGCTATGTTATTCTACACGGTATAAATAGAACATCCTACTACTACTACTATGATAATAAATCTGGACTTGGTAACGCCGCAAAGTTCATGTTTTCAGTGGTGATTTTTGAATTTTATTGATTAGTCGTTGATTCTTTGGGCACCTTTTCCTATTATAAAGCTATAAATGAGATGATGAGTGCTATCATAAAATTCACCAATAATCACAAGCAATTTGAGTTCAATGAAAATCTTTATTTGAAGTTTAGTTTTTGCCCATTCTAATGGATACATAAAATGAGTTCATTCCCGGCAATCTTCTAATATGTAGTCCATGAGCATTTCTAGCGCAACATACAAAAATGTCAAAGCATAGAAAGAAACAGAGAAGAAATAAACGTAGAAACTGATGAGTTCTTAGGCATATCCAGATTTTAGTTGTAAAAAATGTAGATAGTTTGTTATCTCTTCGAACTTTAAAAGACTATTTTCAACATATTGGATGTAATATCAAAGGAGCTTGTAGTGTATTTGATTTATGAATCAAAATGAGACTTTTTATGAAAATTTGTCTGTTTCCACCATGCTTTGAGCGTTCGAAAAATCTATAGGTTATAGCATAATCTATCTTGCACTTGGCTTATTTTTTCATTACGTCAGAAGAAAAATTATGTCTCGTTTTTAGCCTGCTGCAATAAAAACGACTTCGTAAAAGGGCGTGTTGATATCATTTCAGGTGCATTGACAATCGTAACAACAAAATTCCTGTAGGTCACTCCACCCGATCTATCTTCTACTTGCAGCTATAAAATGAGTGAAGAAGAAGAACTTGAAAAAGTATTAGAACAAGCATCTGGTCTTGTGTTTGATTGCGATGGAACACTACTGGACACGATGCCACTATACTACGAAAGCTGGAAACTGTGCTGTGAGGAAGTAGGGTTGGATAATTTTCCAGTGGAACGATTCTATGATAATGCAGGTAGGCCAGTCGATGTTATTTTTCAAATGCTCATTGATGAAAAAAAGGCGGATGGGTATCCATTATCAGATCAAATAACAGCTTCATTCTGTGAAAACTTGAAGAAGAAACATCATGCAAATCTCGAAAAAGAGGGAAAGGTTGCTGGTCCAATTGACGTAGTTGTGAATATAGCAAAACGATACCATGGAAAAAAACCTATGGCTGTAGCAAGTTCTGGGTGGAGAGATCATGTTGTTGGTGGGTTAAAACGGAATGGAATATTGGATTTGTTTGATGCTATTGTAACGGCTGATCAGCCGGAAGTTCAAAACCCAAAACCTGCTCCAGATATTTTTTTGGTAGCGGCAAGAAAAATTGGTAGCGAACCTTCAAAATGTATTGGATTTGAGGATGCTGATCTTGGAATGCAAGCTATCAAAAGTGCTGGATTTTTATATGCTTCAGATGTTCGATTGTTACATATGTATCCCAGAAATGTGGAGAAAAGATTATCATTGCAACAGGAGTAGTAATCTATCCTCTTTCATGATGAAATTTTTTGAGCAGAATAATTATATTCCAATCTATTTATAGAACAGTATAAGATGCATTTAATACATGAGAAGAGAATAGGAATTCTTCATGTGAAAATGAAAGATGACAACATTCATAAGGACGAACATTGAATAAGATTTTCCAGTAGAGTGCATTGATCAATTCATTTTGTACAAAGTATTCTTTTTCCCAACATCTCCAGAGAGTAAGTTTGGGCTTGTGTTTGGGATGAAGATAAATAATTGTGAATAAGTATTTCAAGAAAGTACAAAATTCCACAATCAATGTTAAATGTTAGACTTCATTTATAAGTCTATCTCTTTAAATGATAATTATGAAGATGTACTTTGATGAATCCAAAATTTTCAACTCATCAAATGCTGAATTTATTCGTTTTGCTGTTTTTCATTATGCGTATATGTTGATAATTTGAGGATGGTTCTTCCAGAGATGATTTATTTTTTTAGCTAGAGACTCCTCCTGTTCATTTCAGTATTTATCATCATCATTATACGTGAGATTCATAGAAAAAAAATCACCAACAAATTTCCTGATTGAATGGTCAGCCAATAAGGTAATCAACAAATCAACGTTGCAAACATATATTGCAAACCAAACCAAACCAAACCAAACCATATCACACAAGATTCGAAAATGACAAAAGACAAAGCACGAAATAATGAAATTATGACATCAAAAGTAGAAAATACCACAAACAAATCGAAAAAGAAGAAGAAAAAAAAGAAAAAAACAAAAAAGAAATCCATACCATTAGCTCCTCCCCCTGAAATGAATTCGCGCAAAAGAGCACGGATAGTCACAACCCTCTTTCATAAACATACTCGAAATCGAGACATAGCTTTACAAGAAAATGATTATGAGAGGGCGCAGGAATGTGAAGATGAAATCGAAAAAATAGGTGGTCGAGAGGAATATCAACGCGCGAGTGTATGTAGTACAAAGCATCATTCCACAAGCAAATGGGTATTGAAAGTGTTGGCCCGAATGCGTTGGTTGAATGGAATTTCAAAAACTGATAACGATAATGAAGGCCAAAATGAAACGACGAACGAAGTTAGACATCTTGAAGTATTAGAAGTGGGTGCTATCAACACTGATTTGTTGAACGCTGCATCACGAAAACGAACTATTGTCAAAAAGAAACGAAAAGCATCCATTATGATGAATACAAATAAAACAACCCAAACCTTATTGCAAGCCGAAATGGAAAGTGTTAGAGTACCTTACTACAAATTAAATGTAAAAGCTATCGATATAAGATCCATGCACGAAGATATAGAAGAAGTTGATTTTTTGCAACTTCCATATCGAAATACCAATGTGGATTTACGATATGATACCATCGTATGTTCGATGGTGATCAATTGTGTAACTACACCTGATGATCGAGGGAAAATGTTATTTTTGTTGTATCATCACTTGCGACCTGGAGGACTGTGTTTTTTAACATTGCCCAGATTATGTCTTTATCAATCGGCGTACATTACCATGAATTTATTTCAAGAAATTCTGACGAAGGGGATAGGCTTTGCCATGGAGGAAACAAAAGAATCTCCAAAGGTGGCATTTTTTATTTTAAAACGGCCAGAGAAGATATCTACTGCATGTGATGGTGATGATGATGATGCAATAACAAAACGGGTGCAAGAATTCCCAAAGAAATGGAACACAGTCAAAACAGTGAATCGTGGGAAAAAGTATAGAAATACATTTTCGATTGTATTAAACAAGAATAATATGATATAATAAAGAATCAAAAGTTTTAGTTTAAATTCTCTATAAAGGTATTATATAAATCGACATCCCATGCAATATCAGCTCGTTTTTCGGCATCTATTTCTCCATCAAAAATCTTCAAATTCTCATGTTCCGAAGAGACATCGATACTTTCACGTGCTGCAGAATAGACTTTTAGCAAAGGTGTGGTGGTTGACTGACTATTATCATAGTATTTGTTCTGAGACATATGCCATACATTAAAATCCTCCATAGTTTCAATAGGTATTAATTGCGTCACACCACAATAGGCCTTATGATATAAAAAGCCACTATTGACAAATTCTCGATGAAGTGGTCCAAAATCCTTGGGTGGATAATGTAAAAATTGACAATTTGGTCTAACATCCCAGGCTTTCAAAAGTTCTGGTGTGGCCATATAAAATCCTTGATAATTGTATTTCATCCCGAAGCCTGGTGTACGCCAATACCGTCCTTCGATATTGGGATGATCTACAATCTCAAGTTGTATGTGATCTTCATCAAAGCCATGATCAATAGAGACACGATGAGACCTTCTACCATCATGCTTATTTTCATATCGAACAAAGCCGATAGAATAATCCGAAAGTCGTTTTGTTCCAACCAATTGCCGTAATAATTCTGTTTCCTGAAGAAAGGCAATCATATGAGATAATCGTATCAAATGATCGTCTTCATTTTGAATAAATAAATCATATTGATCAATATTTTCTTTGAACAATTGCCGATGAAAATCCATAAATTTAAATTTCCAGGAGGGTGATCGTAAATGAATCGTTAGTGTAAAAGCACCGGCCTCATTTCGACACCCTGTCCGCCCACTGAGCTGTTCTACTTCAGGATAAGTATACAAAATGTCAGTATACAAATGAACATCAATACGAGCACCGGCTTCACAGACATCTCGGAAGGCATCTATTTGTTGTTCGACGTGTTGCATATGAAGTAAGCCAGTGGTGGAGATAGATGCTAAAATGCGTAATTTGGGCACAGATATTGAGGGCATTTGTGTTTGAAGCGCCTTAGCATCATCGTTCATATAACTCTCCGAATCGCGATTGAATAAAATATTTGGGGAAGAAATTGAAGGAAGAAGGTTTCCTGTTTTGGGAAGTGAGGATATTTTCTTTGCTTCGGTGGAGTCTGCATAGTTGATCACATCGTGATTGTTAGTCGCAGCGTTATTTTGTAAAAGAGTGTTGAGATGGCGTACTTGTGATTGATAGTAGAAAATTATCATCATGGAAAGGATCAAGTAGCTGAGCATGAACGCAACTTTCGAGGGAAATTTAGCTTGGAACTTTTTCTTGCGACGGATTTGCATCTTATTGACATATATGGATGAATTTGGTGGATGGTAATGGAGCTGATGTGCAGGAATGAGATTGATTGAGAAAATGATATTCTATGCAAGACTACATAAAGTGTAGCTAAAGAATTAATTAATCCAGCTATTTGTAGTTCTATACACTTATTTTTGTTTTTTTATTTTTTATTTATTATTTTTTATTTATTTTCATTTGTATTATGATGTATATAATACAAAATTCTCATTTCGAATAAATTCAAATATTGCAAGAAGAATTGCTGACGTTGAAAAAACACGAAATAACTTCGACCACAACAAAATGAAAAATAAATAACGAACACGAAACTGACAAACACCTTATCATACTCTCACTGCACTCTGACAATTACAACGACTCTAACATTCTACAACATACAAAAATAAAAAAACAAACAATGATCCAACATCCTTTTCAAATTGAAAGCATCTCAGTTGCCTTGCTCTTATTATTCTCAAATCACTTGGTGTCATCGTTATCCGTCCCATACACAAGCAAACAAATATTAAATATACCAACCCTTACCCAACTGAATTGCAATAAACCACATTGCTTAGTATTGAACAGAAAACAATTTTTTCACGGTGCTATTCTAATATCTAGCAATACATTCATTGGAAAACCAAAAAACGCCATGGCCAGCAATATGCCAAAAAACAATGGAGCTGATCTTTCCAAAACTAACACTGTGGAAACACTCATTCCTATTATCCAATTGCAAAAGGCCTTTCTTTCCGCCAAATCGTTTTTAAACGAAAAATCAAGATCTCAATATAGTCCAAACGAAATCAACTCCATTTCCAGATCCATGAAAACCACACTTTTATCTGCGATCATCCAGCCCAATTCTTCTAAATCCATTTCAACTGAATCCGATTTCAAAAAAATATTTGATGCCTATTCGGATCCTATATCATACAAACAAAAATTCATGGATCAAAATGCTTTTCTAGTATATTATACACAAGGATATGATGGACCCAATCGTCCCAAAATGGAAGAAGCTAAAGAAACACCCAAACAGACCCTTCAGTATGGATATCGGAATGAGGCTTGGATTGCTTATCAAGATTTAATGGAAGAACTTAATTTTTCAATTCAGAATGCAGGAGATGGAACGGACTTACAAGACTTGATAATTCCATTGGATCGAGCTTTGAATGCCTTCGAACAATATTTTGCTCTTGTCCCAAACGAAGATTTACAACAAGCTATATTGGCGTGTTCCTAAAATTGAATTTTCATTACGTTTTTTTTAGAAATCAGTCTAATGTATCATTTATCATCATGACAAATCAAATTGAAGTGTTGCTATAAAATCAGTCACGTATATTATTCGTTTCAATCGTTGATTATCCTTCATTATTTTCCGTTTCAATTGGAATTATCACCAGAGTATAACTATTCGAACAAGTTGCATACTTTTGTAGATTCCAATTAAAACGGTTGTGGATCCTGAACGACTATAAATATGGTCTGCCACTTCTCAATGTCACATATAAAATCTTCGCTTACATAGACTCCTTCAATTTTCAAATGGAAGGCAAGAAAGAAAACAGCAGATTGTCATACAAAATAAATCTATTTTTCCGTGCCCAACAATAAGTGACAAATCTAATCAATATCTTATAACATTTTCTGCCATATTTTTTTATTCAATTTTTCGTTCCTAATCTACAAACATTATTTTGTCAGTTAGTGTGAAAGGCTAAGACAGCTACCTATACTATTTATTGGTGATGAAGAAAGTAGTGTGTCATATTCAAGAATGGATACTTTCAACACTGAAGTAAAGTCAATAAAGACAGGGCGGCTCATGGTACTTTTTTTTTCAACTCAATATATGCTCAGTATGAACAAGGACAAGCACTATTTAAAGTACAGATACAGCTATGCAATGAATGATTTTTTTTTGACTGGTTCAAGGCATAATTTTCCTATCCTGTTGGTGTGAGTTTATTGACAGTCACAATGATACCACATATTACTCGATTGGAATCCAATAGGTATAAAAGGTGCAGTTTAAAATCAAATAATGAAACTTTAATTACATAGTCAGTCATGATATGATATCATTCTGACTTCCTCTAGAGATATTTATTGTGTTGGAACAAGATATTTTGCATAGTGTATGTCAAAAATGCATCACTAATTTTAGAAATGGAGATGTATTCAACTCGGCTATAATTATTTGCATGTTAGGCAATTAGTACATCTTTTTTCTCTTTTTTGGCTTTGTCAAGGTTTTCGTGTCCTGGTGCATAATCCAAAGCTTGCGAAGTTATCTGTTTACATCAACAATGTCTTCATTTTATTGGAGGAGATTTTCACCCACTGCCTTGAATTTTGTGTTATTTAAATAATCCGGATGGATATATATAAAAAAACCTAGTGTTGCAACATTCTCTGCTATTATGTTGTCCATGGTGACAAAGGCCTGTTTGAGTCATCCATGAATATACGCTGCTTTTGATATGTTTGATGATGTTTTTCCCAAAAACTTAAGTGCAAAGTTCAATTTTCCTTTGCATTCTTGAAGTACTGTCATATAATTTTTGCTTTCTCTCTATTCTCAGTGACTTTATTTTCATAATCAATCATAGTGCTTACATCATTTTTGTCAATGAATTTATGCAAAACTATAGAAAAGACCGAGTTTCTCCAAAGTGCTACTAATTGTTTCAAGACATCGCAAATGTTTACAGAATTATTGACAATGTGGATTCGAAATGGATTTTTGCTTTACTTTCATGTTAGTGTTGCTGTAAGTTTTTCAGGGATGCTAGGCAAGATGACATGCGATCAATAATCGATGATTAATGGAGACAGTGGGTCCTTTTGTCTCACCAGAAGCCTAATTAATCGGATATTTTTCCCACTACTTATTTCTCTAGAGAATTTAATAATTAGAAGTAGACGTTTTTGGTCCTCATTCTCATTTTAATGGTACTATGATTTATGTAAGTCTACGATAAACGTATTTCTTATACATCCTCCTACAGGAAAGAACAATTTTGATAATAGGAACACATTTGAGCGCGCATTTTCTAACTTAGCAGAGAACTAAGAAAGAGCAATTTTCATTATTTCTATCTCATTGAATCAAGACAGACCTTGGTTGCTTTCCCTACAAAACCTAGAATTCGAAATTTTGACAAACATGGCTGACTATTTTGATGAGGATGATCTTATTAATGATTATATTGATGATTTTGATGAACCACCTGATGAGGAACCTGACATTCCAGAAGAATTTTTATCACCTTCAATCTCTACTAATAGGAGAGCTACTATTTCTAGTACCAATGTGAATGAATCCAATGTAGATAAAAACGCCACAGAACAAATACAGAAGGACGCGGTTGATGCAGCAATAGAAGCAGGTCAGAGAAGAGCTGCCTTGGACGAAACAAATGAAACTTCTTCATCCCAATTCGAATTTTCATATTCTGATCCTAAACGAGATTTGTATAAATTTCAACGATATACTCGATCACAAGAATGGAGAAAAGTGAACAATAAATCTCTTGCGTCTAAAATCCGTAAACGAAAACATGAAATTGCTTTAAAGGCTTACAAAGACAGAAATCAAAAAATACCCTCACAAGATCTTCCCTCCAATTCGGCAGCTGCGGTCCAATTAGTTCAATATGCTCAGCATTCTTTTTTTCCAAGTTTTCTCAAACACGATTCACTTGTAGACTGTCTTTCAAGATATGGAGTTGATTCCTCCTTTCAGTCCCCGAAAAAAGGACAATCAAGTACTCCTATTACCTTGAACAATGGAGATCAAATTCACATACTTCAACGATACATCAATCACTCCATGGATAATATTGTTATTAACACCCCAGACACCCTTTTAGGCATTCCCATGTCAACCTTAATGAAAAGAACAAAATCCCTTGAACGATCCCAATTTCATATCATAGATCAAGAGAACAATAAAGACACAGACGAAACTACAACATACACATATTCCAGATCTGCATCTGCAAAACTCTGGGTGGATAAACATGCACCTCAAAAATTTGCTCATTTACTTTCAGATGAACGTATCAATAGGGAAGTGCTTCGATGTATTCGAGCCTGGGATCCATATGTATTTCATCGGGATGCTCCTGCAAGGCCTGAGTTCATCCGTCAACGTATGGAGCAACAGGATTTATCTAAACAATCTTCTGACACTCAAATAGATAACAATGAATCGGAGCACGATAAACGACCACCTCTATCATCCCGTGTTATTCTCCTTTGTGGACCTCCTGGTGTAGGAAAAACAACTCTTGCACACGTAATTGCACATCACGCAGGATATCTACCTACTGAAATCAATGCTTCCGATGATAGAACAGCCTCCATTTTGACGGATCGCATTCAGCAGGCAATGGAATCAAAAACATCCTTTTATACTCAAAATTCCAAACCAAATTGTCTCATTTTGGATGAAATTGATGGAGCCAGTGATAAAGCCACTATGAATGCCATTTTAAACATCATCAAAGCGGATTTGCCGCCTCCTCGGAATCAGAATCAAACAGAGGTTGGAGTATCGAAGAATAAAAAACCTCGTAAAAATACTTCTAAAACTTCCTATCTTCGGCGTCCCATGATTTTCATAGCTAATCACAAATTTGCATCCGTCTTACGCCCATTACTCCCGTATGCCAAAGTATTTGATGTAACACCACCCTCTGAATATCGCCTCATTTCACGCTTAAAAGCCATACTATCCCAGGAAAATTTTACTATTCATTCCAGTGAACAACCATTGCGGTCTTTAGCGAAAGGAAGTGGTGGAGATATTCGAAGTTGTCTCCATACATTACAATTCGCAGCCAGTGGACTCAGAAAGAAGCGTCAAGGAAAAAGTTATGAACCCCCAAGCGATACCTTGATGGACATTTCTCAAGCATTATTATCAGCAATTGGAGGTGGGAAGAAAAAACACGGAATAGGTTCAGAAGGTGGATGGAAAGATGAGAGGACGGATATGGTGGATACGTTGATAACAATATTCCGGAGAGCTAAACAAAATGAAAAAAATAAGTTCACATCATTATCCAACAAGGCAGTTGAGAAGGACGGAGTGGAAAAAGTTTTACAAACCATGGAGGTAAGTGAGAATCTCATGCGTTTATTACATGTTTCAAATTGATTCTTTTAGAAGCTATATCCTCATCGTGTGCAATGAAATGAATACTGTCCACAGTCATTTAATGATGGTTCTAAAATTATTGATAGTTTATTCACAAATCTTCCATCAATTCCTTATATTGATCCAGCTTTAGATCGCTCATCGACAGCCCATGAATGGCTCTCTGCTGCGGATTTACTTCGATCCTATGAATCAACCGTGGCTCAAAACAACATGATGGAATATATGCGTATCCAGAGGCTTCATATTCCCCCAGCTGCAGCAGCCATACACCTACTTTGTCGCATTGAAACAAAATTAGGAGATCGCTTAATTTTTTCAACTCGAAAAATGAATGATGCACGGTTTCAACTGGAGGCTAATTCAAATTTATTACTTCAATTTATTCATAATCTTCCTCCTGATTGCCGAAAAGCGGCTGGGGGGAATACTGCGATTATTACTGATTTACTCCCATATGCCTTGTGGTTGCTTTCTGCTGGGAACGGAGGGTTTTCTCTACAGCGTGCTGTGTCAAGTTTGGAGATTTTGAATGAAAGCGAAAAAAAAGCATTTTGGGAGCATGTCAAGAGACTCAGGGCTCTGGGGCTAACCTATGTGAAAGCGGAAGAAGGAATTCCCGGTAGAAAAGATGGAAAAATCAGCTATGGACGTAAATTACGTCTTGAACCAGAAATTAATCAATTAGTGATATTTGAAGCTATGAATCAAGATAAAGATAGACAAAAAGAACTAATCCGGAATGAGATTCCATCAACGGTAGGTGTAAATAACCCGCTTCATTTGATCCAGATTTGTTGAGAGATTGCTCATAAAATAATTTATGTTATGTATATGTTTTAGGTGAAAGAGTTACTCGCTCATGAAGCCGCAATAGAAGGAATGAGAGATCGAGAAAATCCATCAAAAGAGAAGAAGTCAAATAGTTTCGAGCAAAATAGGGATAACGGAGATAAAATGAATAACATAGTTACACTGAATGGGA
>Ga0209092_10000932_pt1 | contig 29641 bp, 18 predicted proteins | sample FraStrMetagenome_FD_187446 | JGI IMG/M metagenome (GOLD analysis project Ga0209092, IMG submission 187446) | Marine eukaryotic phytoplankton communities from Arctic Ocean - Fram Strait ARC3M Metagenome (SPAdes) (version 2) | ecosystem: Environmental > Aquatic > Marine > Oceanic | place: Fram...
CCCTAGTACCATGAAGGTTATCTTTATGGTTTTCGATTCCAAAAAGTATTACGATAAAATACTTTAAAATGTTGCATGTTATGTTTATTAATTAAGCTAACTTGCATTTTCTTATTTTGTTAAATTTGAAGAAAGAAAGGATTTAAAGTACGCATTCAAAATTATTCAAGAATACGTCAGCTGAACGACCATCATTCACACATGCTTTCTGTAATTTTCTTTTAAGTAACATATGACCAATGAAGCTTAACAGATTTCCTTTAAATAAAAAAAATACTTAGCAATTATGGAACGATTGCATAGATTAAGTAAAAACTCTGAACAACTTCAGTGAAACTCGTGTGGCAATTTCAATTAAGCAGCATTTACATCAAGTTTAAGCCCATAGCCATTTATCTAATAAAATCGAATCCGTTGTTGAGTTAATTTAGCAAATGTCAGCATTTTGCATTCCTCTTAAGTATTCTGTACTGCTCATTTGCATAGACTCTTTGGTATGCTTTTTAAATCGATGTAGATCGTAATTCTGTTCTATATATAGGTGTTTAAAAGTAAGGATTACTAACTTAGTTGAAAGTTCGTTATTTCATACATCTGACATTATAACAATTTAAACAACAAAGCTTCCCTTGTTGAGGCAACAAACATCAAATCCTTGAACGTATAAAACACTATTAATTAGATATATTGGTCTTCCAACTAGAAGGCGAATTGATCACCATGGAGTCAGCTACAGGTGATCCAATGTCGGATCAGGCTCCCCAGGCCAAGAAGCAAGCTCCAGACAAGACAAAGGTCATGTTGAAAAAGATTAAAACCCAAATGCAAAATCAAGTATTGCTCATGCAAAGGATTGTAGGAGAAAATGATCTTGACGATGGTGATAATGCATTTACAGATGAGCAAATGGTGTTTTCAACAAAAGTACCGAAACGACTACGTGAAGATATGCGCGAAGCATGGCCGGTGATTCGAAGAAACTTAGCAGAACTTTCGATAGATGCTACCCTAGACCTAGTTGCTAGTTGTATGACTATCAAGTCTTTAGCAAGCATACGCTCGATTGATATGCTTAAGGCGAGAGACCTCTTGAAGTTACTAGCTCGTGGTTTCCCAGCAGAACAGGCTATTTTGGTGTTACGATCAGGGTGGAATTGCGACTTTATCAAGATTGGAGGACAAATTGCTACGAGAGAAGAATTCGAAAGAAGACGTAATCGTTTGATCGGACCCCAAGGAACAACACTGAAAGCAATCGAACTCTTGACTGGATGCTATCTTCTTGTTTACGGAAACACGGTCTGTGTTCTCGGAAAAGGCTATATTGGAATCAACCAAGCTGGTGAGATTATTCTCGATTGTATGAATAAAATTAATCCTATCAGTCACATTAGACGACTTGTCATTATGAGAGAGCTTGACAAGGATCCTAGGATAAGAAAAGAAGACTATTACAAATTTCTGCCACCTGTGAAGAAAAATGAAGAAATTGAAGGAATTGGAAAGCAAAATCCCCGTCGTATAGACTTTTTACTTGATGATCCATGGGAGATGACTTTCAATAGACGTTTGGCCTTATACTTACTAAGATATAAATGGTACAATGTTCCAAAACGTAAAACGATGTTACCACCTGAAGATGACGAAAGTGAGGGTACACCTAAAAAACGAAATGATAAAGACCGAGCGAAAGAAGATGATTTTTCTGTGGATACTGTCGATTTCGAAATTATTGAAAACCCTATAGAACCACCACCAAGACTGGAGAAAGCATGGGCTCACTTTGAACATTCGGTCCTTCCGCGTTATATGGTCAATTTAGAAAAGAAAAAACCCAAGAATTTTTTCTTCTGGTTAATCAGTATCAATTCACAACAATTTGACGTAGCCGAGCCAGGAGAAGACTCTCGACCAACTAGAATGTACTCACCCCTTTTCACTCCTCTGAAACAAATGGGAGATTTTGGCGTGGGTATTGGGCTTTATTTTTCAACCTTGAGGTCTCTAGCATTCATGGCACTTATAGCTGGATGCATCAATATTCCGAACATGAGGTTCTATGGTTCATCTGCCTATGCCTCGGGCAACTCTGGTAACTTTACATTTAGGTTACCACAAATGTCTGCCCAATGCAATGACACGAGTTTTGTCCCTTGTCCAAGTTGTAATAATAGAGACAATTTTAAAAAGCCACCTGAATGGTATCGAGTTGCCAACGTAACACGTGAAGATGGATCGGAGGTATTTTTCGCATTGAAAAATCAGTGTAACTTTGATAGAATTTTCAGAGTGGGTATGTTTACTTGGGGGACTATGATATTTCTTCTCTTGTATATATTATACATTAATTCATACTCGGAAAGAATGGAAATTAATTTTGACGAAGATGAACAAACAGCCCAAGATTACTCCCTAATAGTTGAAAATCCACCCCCTGACTCTATTGATCCCCATGAATGGAAAGATTTCTTCGAAAAAATCACTGGAGGGCATGTCACCGTTTGCACAGTAGCTGTGGACAATGATTTACTTTTGAGAACGCTTGTTGAGAGAAGATCTATTCTGGAGTATTTGAGAGAAGCACTTCCACCTGGAACGAAAATGAGCGAAAATAATTTGGCAAGAATTTCTGCAAAGTGTGAAGCAGACCGTTCTTCTTTGCAAAAAATAAACTCATATATCCTCCATCCATTTGGTATAATGCGCGATGTGGCTTCTCTTTACAATGAACTTGTAGTTTTAACGTCCAAAGTCAGAGGATTGTCTCAAATTGATTATCCAGTTACAAAAGTATATATTTCTTTTGAAACTGAGGGTGCACAACGCAGTGCTTTGAATGCTCTATCTCTCGGAAAACTTGACATTGTACGACAAAAATCTAAAACATTGAAAAAGAAGTTTTTCTTCAGGGGAAAGACAATTCTTAAGATCAATGAACCACAAGAGCCGTCAACAGTAAGATGGCAAGATCTCAACTCAAAAATGAAGCAACGCTTACGGCAAGTTCTATTAACTACAATCGTTAGTTTATGTGCACTGGGAGTTTGTGCCTTTTTAGTGTTTTTCCTGAACAAGACACAATCATTGGGCATGGCTACGCTTGGGATTTCTTTCTCCAATTCAGCATTTCCTATGTTTGCAAAGGTATGTACTTTATAGAGGAAATTGATTGCAATCATAAACAAAAAAGCAAATCACGAACATGTATTCTTTATCATTCTCTATCTTTGTCGTACAGGCTATGACTTCACTAGAGTTCCATCCTTCAGAGAGTTCAAAGCAATCGTCTTTATATGTGAAAATTGCATTATTTCGATGGGTAAATACAGCGATTATTATTGCAGTAATTACGGTAAGACCTTTTCAATATTTGATCTCATGACTCAAAAAGAAAATAAAAAACCAACTTTGCAACACTCTACACCTTAGCCTTTCACGAGTACGATAACAGTTGGTTCAGAACATTTAATTAATGCTGTCCAAAAGATTTTTGTTTCCGAGATTCTCACAATGAATGGTATTCAAGTAAGTGATTTTCACGTACATTCAATGTTTCTATTTCTTTTCTGAACTCAGCTTGTACTTTTACATTATTAGCTTTTGGATATTGGGGGATTCGTCCAACGACATATCCTTGGAAGAAAAGCAAGAAGTCAAACTAAAATGAATAAATTATTTCAAGGCACGGTGAGTATCTAAAGGAATAATAAGTTGCATTGCTTTATATTGTATCGAGCGTCATTGACATGTTCATTTGCTTATCTGTCTAGTCTTACGAACTTGCTGAGAGATATACTGTAAGTACATTTGACATTGAAACCTAATTATATCTTCATCTAACATTCATGATTTTATTTGTATCAGAACATGACCAAAATCATGTTTCTTTCATTTTTTTATCTAGCTATTTATCCGGGATCCTTATGGATGTGCGCTCTGGCTCTATTTATCAATTACTTTACAGATGCCTTTAGTTTAATGGTACGTAAATTTTCTGTGTCGGGTCGGCATATGATGATCAAATATAATGACTTTGATTTGTACTCACAAACTTCATCAACATTAAATGCATTACCGTTGAGTAGAAAACATGGGCACCGGCACCCAAATTAGGAAATTCAGTTTCAAAACTGAGTAGAAAGTATTTTTTCTCCTTATCTTTACTTGCAGTTTCTATTTTGTCGGCATATTTCTATTCAGGGTTTCCTTACGATAACTTGTGCACAGTTGATGATACAGATGAGGCATATATTGGTGAATACGAGATACGTTCCTATTATCAAAGCGAACTACATTATCACCCAGTTTCTGTCAATGCGACTGCACAATTTTACGAATTCTGCAACATGGATTACAGATCTAATGCGTTCCCAACGCTACCTATCTATCAAGAAAAAGTGTCTATAGCGGTAAGCAGAAAACTTTGCTCTCTTAAACGTATATTGCCTCTGTTCAGTAGCATAATTTGATGAGTTTTATCCAACTTTATTTGCAGTTTACTCAATCTACAAACGGCTTAGCACCACGCGTACACACATGGATGACAAAGAAACAGAGTATTTTATGTGCAACATTTGGTTGGACAAGTATAGCCTTTATTATTGTAATTGGGTTACGTATAATTCTGGATTTCATAATGGAAATAAAGCTGTGGTTCAAATCTGATTATGAGGTGAGATATTTGACATAATTATCTTCTTTGAATTGAATGCCATTTATTGTGCTCACTTTTAAATGTTTTTATAGCCTGCTGGAATGGACATGCAAATGAATTTTAGTAATGTTGACGTAATTAGTGCTTATATTCCTCAAGTTAGAAGTGACATGTTCTTATATCCATTAATCGCATGTGACGTTGAACATATAGATGAAGATCTTTTTGATTGGAAGGATCCAGACCGTGACTACATCTACTACAGTGTGTTAACTGAAGCAAAGCAGCTACTTAAAGATCAGCCCGGTGCATCAATCGATAGGGTGTTCAGCCAAGTCATGCATTGGCCACCTGGAGTTTCAAACAAAAGGGATGATGATGAAGATTCAGAGTAATCTCACATGAACGTGTTATCGACTTCCATAAATGTCTTGTCATAGCTTTCTGAAATGTTTTTACGCCAATATTTGTTCGTAATGATTAGAAGTAGTATTTTATTCTAGATTTTCAAATCAACAATTCATGATTCAAAAGTTAAAGCAAAGTCAAACTAAACTTTTGCACCTTAAGTGATATTGAAAAGTCATCTATTGCTGAGAGAGCAAAAGTGTTAATCGATTATGATTGCAAATTTCGCAGCAGTTTTTAAGTTCTACTTATCAAAGAGTGCTCTCGTTTCGTAATCGATTCCAAAGGAAGCGATTTATTCATGCGTTTTTTATAACTAATTTTGGAACAAGATTGTAACACTCTCTGTTTCTAATGATTAAGTTTAGCTCTTTTCTTCGCTTTGATGTAAAAAGATTCTGTACATAATCATAAAGCTTTGTCATGACTTATCAGCCCAAGAAATCGTTTTTTCTGAAGTGGCACGTCTTGTCTCTTCTCTTCGGGTTGGTACTCTTTTCAGTAAAATGCTTTCTGAAGAAGCTCGTCTCATGTGGTTTCTTTGATTTGATTGTCGTTCTTCAAATTCATCTTCATTTTCAAGAAGTGATTTATACTGTTTCTTTTTATGACTCATTCTACTATCATTCCCATCCACTGTACCATTTTCAGTCATGGCGCTTTCCAAATCTTCTTCCAGATCATGTAACTGATCATATGGTCTATATGCGTCCACATAATATAAAATAATGAGAGCCACGATGTTGATAAGAAAGCACCATAATGACAATTTCGCTCCTTTTCCAAATTCGCATGAATTTGCAACCTCAATTGAAACTCCATCCACAGCTTTTCTAATCCACATTTTGGCTTTACAAACATCCACTTTCTTGAACCAAAGAAGCTTGCCACATTCTGCTAGTGATAAAACACAAATAAATAATTCAAGAACACTTTTTGGGTGACCAACATGATCAATAGCGCCCAAAAACATCATCCAAACAAGGATCTATTTTAATCCAAAATAAAAGCATTTAGAGAAAAGTAATGTAGAAAGTGGGAACAAATATGTCTACATGATATAAAGAACTTACAAAGCTCAAAAATCCACCTCCCATTGACGTGAATGATGCAATCTTTGCAAAGGCCCAGTTTCTATCATTAGTGATGTATTCATTTTGAAAGTCACTAGAATAAAGATAGCAGCCTCCATAGTATTCGCCAACCAAAGGACACAATGATAATGTTCTTGATTTGACGTATTCATTCAATGGGTCGAAGCCTATGTTGATGACAATAAAATCACAGTGCAAAGTCGAAAATAGTGCCAGTACAAACGAAGCTGTTAACAGCGGCGCAAGGATAATTGGATGAAAGAAAATAAGTCTTCTGAAGAAAAGTTTGACTTCAACCCAAATAGGAACGCTTCCGAGGCTCCTCGAGCTTCCCTCATAACTTCCCTCGCTTATTTCGTCATCTGATTCTGGTTTCATCACTACCTTCAACCTGGATCCTTGTAATAATACTACGGTTACAAAAAAAAACGTTTATACCATCATGAGTTTGCATGAATCAATGATAGGATGGAGTGAGATTAAGGATGAAACGTGAATCAACTAAAATGGATATAATAAATAATAATGGAAAAAATTTGCTTTGTGTTTTGCTTTCATACTGAATTACACGCGTACATACGTAAAGCATAGTACAAACAATTTACAATTGTTTATGAGATCAACTTTTTAGTTCGTGACCAAAATGTCCTTTCTTCACTATTTACACTCTCTAGAGATTATAATTAAAGCAGTATTTACTTGAAAAACATCCTACAGCAGTGTAGTTAGGTCATTCAACTGTTTTTCAACAATTAATCAACGATTAAATAACGTATTTGGGGAAATTAATACTGTTACTTTTGTCATAGATATGATAGTCACATCTTGGCAGAGAAACCTTTTTGTGCTCTCTATATTTAGTAAGCAGCTGCTGATAACAATTTAAAATTAATTTATATGAGTTATATCATGTAACAGCAGATTAAAGGACATCATCTCTCAATTTACCTTTTCTTCAAAACCAAGCAGCATTTTTTTACCTGTATATCTTTTGAATCAAAAGAATATTTATTAGGTATAGAAAAGCTGCATATGCTTTAAATTTTCGTTGTCCGGTTTTACTACTGCTGTGTCAAACAAAAACGTGTGAATTGAATTAGTCGCGCAACCGTTAAATGGACGTCTCTAGATGCTTGTTTTTTTTACTATTGTTTGCATTGAAATTGTTTTGTGCATAAATCTAGTTCATGTTTGCCTCGTAATTGTGACCAATTCTTGTGTGACAATATCTATTTCTTTTTTCTTCTGGATCATGAACTCAGTTTCTTAATCTTAATTGTCTGTGTGAAAAGCTGCTAAAAGATTGGAATCATCAAGCACGATTTGCGTAGGCCTTTATATTGAAGTTTAAAAACTGGCTCTTCCAGCATCTTGGGCCTTGGCATGACAAAATAATTGTCAGCATAAATAAGTAGGTCGATAAACGAGCTGCCTCGAGGCAGAAAGCAAACAATCTAAAAGGGACTGTCAGTATTCATTTTATTGCACGATGTAACATTATGAACAACAACAAAAGAGTTTGTCTGAAATGAAAGGAGATGCATTTCTATCCGTGATTATAATGATGAATGTGACATAAATAAAATGATGCCTTTTTGTATACATATTTCTAATTCTCATGTTTCTTCTGAGCTGAAATTCATGGCAATGCAGACTGTTTATAATATCGGACTAATTTATCAGGAGTTATTTTGTTCCATTGCAAGGACAAATAAAGGAAGATTAGTTGCATTATGTTGTATTTCAAAGAAAAAATGTATGTGAAATGAAAGGGCAATGAAATTGATATGTAGGAACTCCGAATCAAATGTATCTCAATACCTTTTGGATTATCTCAGCAATATGAAAGTGATTGATATACTATAGATTGTTTCTTCCTTTTTACTCGCTACATTCAACAAATGCTCTCTAGTTCTCAAGTTCTGTAACGCAATTATGTAATAAATTGTTACCACATTCTTGACGGCAGGACATATGAAAAGGTTTTCAAACTTGACAGAAGAAAACGCATTTTTTCAAAATGTATCTAAGAATCATTAAAGTTCCACAAACATAAGAGAAGCGAACCAAAAAATAAGCAACAGATTTTTTTGACACCGATGAGAAGCGATTTCAAGGATAATGAATAAATGCAATGTTATCTCCCTAAGTAATAAACATTACACTGATATAGAAGATTGCAAAACACATTGCGCATCTGGTGAACATACCGTTCTTCGTTCACAAAAAGGTATCTTTTGTTCTCGGTTTGACTGCTGTTCTCATGAAGAATAAAAGAGAAGTTTTCTTAGCTCAATTTTATTTAGATTAGTTTGCTATGTAGCCATCACTTCAAATCTTAAGCAAATCCGCTCTTAAGCCTCAAACCATAGTCGAATTAGATTAAATGCAGGTTTTGAGAATTGTTCTTTTTCAAATTTGGCTCTATAGCACACGATTTTGTTCGTATATTGACGACGAGTAAGTAAATTTTTACCAATGAGAACATTTCTCTGCTTTGTGAATGTCAAGCGTTCTTGATAAGTCCCTATGTATTTATTCTTTGAGTGTAGATTTATATCTACACAAGAAAGAGAGAATTAATTATGTCCATTGTAGTACACGTGTTGTGGAAAGCTACTGCTTATTATCATGTAAGTGAATTCGAAAGACATATACAGCTGAACGTATGCAAAAACATATGCATCAAAATGTGTTTGAAAAAGGTATCTTTTTCATTATCCTCACAAAGCAGAAAGAATCATAATTTAGAAGTGCTCGATCTGATAAATTCAAAAGAAGGTAAAAACCAAATTATTCTGAATAAGGAAGTTTCGAAGGGGATTAGATCAACAACAAGTGAATGAAAATTTCTTTGTCTGATCTTTTCCAAATCCATGAATAAAATTATTTATTGATGATTTGCGAATGCTAACACATGTTACATTTTTGTTCAATATTATACAACATGGTTGTGAAAAAGATGACGGACGTTGATGCAAAGGCACTATCTGACAGTGGCGAAGAAGTCACAGATGTTCCAGAAGAAAAGCAAAGTTTCGTCCGCAAGTATCTTCTTGGAGATTACGATTACAGTCATTTGTGTACTCCAAGGTTGAACCCTTGGAAAAAAGATGGTAAAGGGGCGCTCAAGTTTTACGGGGTTAATGATTCACTTCCCCCCCTCCTAGCCTGTTTCCTTGGGTTTCAGCATTCCCTTGCTGTTGTTGGAGGTACAGCCCTTCCAGGTATCATTTTGGGATCTAAGGACCCTAGCGGCAAAGCAGGACCATATCTTGTGTCGTACGCCCTTATCACTAGTGGTATCTGTTCCTGGATTCAAATTATGCATGCACCCATTCCCAAGACAAACTATTTCCTTGGAAGTGGTCTTATGTGCCTCATTGCGACCTCGTTTGCTTTCTTACCAACGGCTGAGAATACTATCGATACTTTGATGGCCGAAGGAAAAACATTTGATGAAGCATACGGAAGTCTTCTTGGAGTATTTCTAGTGGGAGCAATTGTTCAAGCTGGAATTGCCTTTATTCCACCTCGTATTCTTAAAAAGATTTTTCCCCCTTGGTTAGCTGGTATGGGAGTTTTTCTCATTGGGGTGAATCTAGTTGGTGTTGGTTTGATGCAATGGGGTGGCGGAGGAGACTGTGGTGCTGACCTCACAACCACATGCACTGGAGTAGGAAAATCAAATTTATTCTATGGTTCCACCGAGTATGTAGGGCTAGGATTCTTTGTCATGTGCACGCTTATTTTCCTCGAGCTTTTCGGATCGCCATTCCTAAGGAGCTGTTCAATTGCTCTTGCAATTCTTATCGGTTATTTTGTTGCTTCTCTTACAACAGATCGTAATGGTGACTCTTACACTGATTTGACCCCCGTACGAGAAGCACCAACAATTCTGTTTCTCTGGACCAAAACATTCCCAATTGGATTTTATGCTCCTGCATTCTTGCCAACTCTTGTTGGCTATCTCGTTTCTACCGTGGAAACTTATGGAGATACCTCTGCTACTGCTGAAGCCTCTGGTTTTAAATCTGGTGATAAAGAATGGGATGAAGCCATTCAAGGCGGTCTTCTTGCAGATTCTGTAAACTCCTTCTTCTCAGCTTTATCCATGGTTCTCCCAAGTACGACTCTTTCTCAGAATATTGGAATTATTTCTCTAACCAACGTTGCAGCACGTTGGGCTGGAATTTCATGCGGAGTATGGATGTTTTTGTACGGTATTTTTGGAAAATTCGGAGCATTTCTAACCGTCATCCCTCTTCCCGTTTTTGGTGGAATGTCTACGTTTCTGTTCGCTAACATTGCCGTTTCAGGAATTCGTGTTATGACCACAGAATGTATCGACCGTCGTTCAAGATTCATCTTGGCTATCTCTCTATCCTTTGGTCTTGGAACTATCGTTTACCCCAAGTTCTTCACTTCCAATTTCCTTAATTGTGCTGCTATGGAAAGTCCTGCCGGGCGTGGAGTTTGTAACGCTGCAATTCTCACCCTAAGCACGGGTTATGCTATCGGTGTCGTAGTTGGTTTGCTCTTGCATGCATTCCTTCCTTTCGAAGAGGAGGAGGTACCCGAAGAAGCAAAGGATCTTATTGATGAAGAACCTTTGGTTGAGAAGGAAGATGTTTAATGACCTGCATTTTTTATGGGCCTTTTTCATTCTATCTTTGACAGCATGATGAAAGTTTCATTTTTGTTTTTATATATATTTCTAATTTACTACTTAGGTTTGTCCGGTTTTGTAACTCAATCTGTTCAATTATAAATGTAGAAATTACAGTTGTGGTTGTTTGTTTCCACATGAAGAACAAAAATTGGCCTCAATAGGAAGTTTTGATCCACAGTATACGCAAAATTTCATCTCCGATACTTCTTCAGCAGGGGGTGAAGGTGATCCGTCATTTGGAGCTCCGACTTCTTCAGGCATAACAACAGTCAAAATCTCGTTTAAGTCACTATTTGCTAAATTATCTGGTGCGAGAGCGATTTCGTCATTTCTTTTTCGTTTCTCTATGAGACCCACCTCGTGCCAGTTAAATAATGATTTTGGGATACCCTCAAAGTCATTAACTACTGCATCCGCAAATTCTCTTTCCATTGAATTAACAAGAAAATCTTCAGCTCCGATACTCATTTGTATTACCTCCATTTTAGATATTTCCTTTACAAATTCGTCAACGTTCTTTAGATTGACCTCACTCCCCGATTTAGTTTCACTTCCTGCTTCTTTCTGAGGAAGGATTAATTCCCGTGCCCATATGGTTCTCATATTCATTCCCTTCGCTGCGACAATATCCTTCATAAAATGATCCCCGATGTGCACCCACCATGGCCCCACTAAATCTTCTATCAAATCTTTCGTCAACTTGTTTTCGCTTTCATTACCGGCACTGTCCCCAAATATATCACTAACAATTTCCATTTTAGCTACTATTTCTACTGCAGTTTCATATATTTTTCGGTCAGGCTTGGATAGTCCCACTGATTCTGCATTGACACAAAAATCAAAAAAAGTCTCAAGTTCGGGCACAATCAAAGGATTTGAGTTGCCATCCGTAATTGCGCCAACAATAACGGGGTGACCTGACGAAGTTTTCATTTCTCGAATTTGATTCATACACGCAATCACAGAAGTCGCAAAGTTCATAGGAATAGCTGCATGTCTCGCATTTGTCCATACTTCAAAAGCGTCACGGGAAAAATTGTCAGCTTCTTCGTCAGAATAGCCATTTTGTTCTTTACAGATAGAAAACACAGCATCCTTCCGAAGTTGTGTAAGATAAACAGGAGCAACATCTTTGTCGCTTACCGATGAATCGTCCAAAATTGGTGCATATCTAGCCTTATCCTTTTTAAATAGTTCTCCCATAACAACTTCAGTACGTTTTTCTTGTTGAATGTTCATTGTATCAAGATAATTTGAAAGAGCATCGTTCGCAGCTCCGATCACCTTCGATGTTTTCCATAATGTATTATCTAGATCAAACGTAATTACTCGTATTTCAGTAGCAGGTACTTTTACGCTGACATCAATGATGCCATCTATACTATCTTCATTGCTGCCTGCATACATTGTTTCCCATTTTGACTGATCCTCGTCAGGTGGTAAAGGGTCCATTAATGAAGAGACGGAAACTTTTTTTTTTGAGTTATTGCTTCTTACTTGAGAATTCCTAGGAAAAATGCGATGGTTTGGTATACGATATAAGAATGCTGCTGATGTAAAATGATTCTGTTGTATTAGAAAAGCTGAAACACTTCTTCTCAGAAGACTTGGTTTCATCTTGGTCGCAATGGTCTATTTTGAAAGTTCCTTGTCCGATATCGAGCAATATAAAAAATGAATCATGACGTCGCGTACGTCTCACATGAAATACCAAATACATACAGGCAATTTTTTGGCTTTATATTGTTATGTTATTTATTAGTGGCTGTACGTGGAATGACGGCAGCTTCATTTTTCTCTCGCTATTTTCTCTATTTGTTCATAGTTTTTCTTTTTTCACAAAGTGCTCTGCTCATGAGAAATGTTAATTTGTCCTAGTTTATGTCTCAGGGATTTTAGTATGGGTTTCAATTGTTCTCACTTCTTTCACTTGAAGTCTTCATTTTGATTCGTAAAACTACATCAATTCCTCGGGGTATGGAAGGATATTATGATATGCTTTTGCTTTGCTATGGAGCCTGCTGTCAGGAACTTTTAAAAACATGCTTTGCTTTCCCATCCTCAGAACGAAATTGATTGAACTCTACGTATTGATTAGAAGTTAAATTTTAATGCACTTCAATATATAATTAGCTGTAAAAAGTATCCTTAAAATTAGTACAGCATTCCAAAAAGTGACGAAAAAATGACATAAGGCAATGTGTTTGAAATAACAAATCTCGTTAGTGGTTCGTTACTTTTATGTCCAGTCGTGGCCTACAGAGTCCAGCCATGACCTAGTTTCGAACTGCTATTTTTCGACGACCAGAACATATCTTACCCTGAAATTGAGAATACATGTGCAACATATCATGGGCACTCCAGTGATGGCGTGAGAACTAGTTTGAACATCTACATGAAATCCTTTTGAATATTTTATTCGGACTATTTTCAGTCATGTCCAGAAAGAGTCTAGCAGTGCAGCTACATAGCAAACCCAACTGACGGTGTCAGCAAAAAACTCTCAAAGGAGGCATCGTACACGTTTTATCCTCACAAATATCTGGTAGTATTATTCTTCCTACATGATATGGACTTTGGACTCTCTTGAGGCTATTCCAAAGTCCATACAAGAACTAGAATCAACGAGCCACTAGAGAGAGAGAGAGTGAAGCAAAGAAAAATTATGAAAATGACGTTTGATGAGGCAATCACGATCTAGAAAGAATTATTGCTTGCTTTCGGTGATTAGAATCTTAATTAATTTTGTTGTTGATTTTATCTCATAATATAAATCATTAATATAGCTCAAAATATTTTTACAATAGGGAAATAGTTGTTTGATTTAATTACGTATCGTGAACAATTTTTCTTCAAGCTATGACCCTTCATTTTTTTATTTTAACTAAACTTAGGTTGTTTGAATGAATCAAAGGTTCATGCAAACAATAGTTTCACTTGGTTTGGAAACTCTCTGTAGAGCTCCATATATAGTTTGTATTGTACGTACGTGTAAAAATTGGGGTTATTCAAATGCAAATAGCAGCGGTTTACAATATAGTTGCTAAGATTTATTAGCATTTGAATCACGCGTAAAAATATCTTATTGGAATTTATTTCCTAATAATTTCAGCAGGTGGGCCTAATCGATAAATATACAGCAGTCTATGTATCAGCAGTCACTAATATCTCAAGCTTGCTGAAAAATATAATTGCAATTTCATCAGCTTATGTAAATAACCGTAATTGGGAGAATATTCCAACTTTAGCGTTAGGGTCATTTCCAAAGTTCACTTCACTTAGAAAAAACTTGAAATTTGTTGCAAATCTGGAATTTCAATGTAAAATTCCAGCTGGTTTGGAAGTCTTGAGTTGCACTATCTATCGTAATTCGTAGCCGTTGGTTGAAATTAAGCACTTCAAATCCACTACAAAAAATCATTTTCAAAACAAGATGAACCTGCCGTGTTTGATTATCGACCTTTTTCTGATTGACAATGCGTTGAAGGACAACCCATCACATGCAGGTTTAAAAAGCAAATTAATAAACTATGTCATCAGGTTGAAAGTTCCTCTTGTCGAGAAATTTCGGTTCTATTGATTTGATTACGACTCTAATTTATACTGTTTAAGCATACATGTCTAGAAAATAGAGCATTAGAAATCATTTAACTCAAATTGAATTCAACTTTTGAAGTTTCCTCCTTGATTTTTCAGTCTTAATCATGGTGCGGCTGTGTGCTTTTGACAATCCCATTTTTCTATCCCAATCCTGTAAGCAATGTTGGCTCATTTGACTATGCATCATTCTTTTTGTGAGGCTTTCATTTCTAGCTTGTGCAGCTATTGCATATTGCATGGCTCGTTGATTTTCAGACGTTGTATGCGGCGCACTAAATCGTCTCATTTCACGAGGAAATCTCGATCGAGGTGTTTGACTTGTTGAAACGAAAGGCATACTCAGACGTCTCTTTTGTCTGGTCATTTCTGAATCTTCAAAAGTGTGCTTCATTTGATTGAAATTCTCTGCTAAAGGATCCTGTGCGTCATGTACAAAGGGGTCATAGGTATAGGGAGCTGACTGTCTTGGGTGACTGCACTGAAAATCGGGTGGATACATTCCATTCTGTTCGAAAAAGTTGGGGTCTTCGCAAAAAACTCTATCGCCACTAGGAGAATGTATCTTGGGTGTTTCACTACTGAGTCCATGCGGTATTTGATTTACAGCTGTTGGTGATGTCTTAGTTATTAAATTCTGATCGTATGTTGTCGGGTACGGCGGTATAATATTCGAATTTTTGTCTTGTGAAAAGGGCTCAATAAACGGCTCCTTACGGTTTTCTGGGTACATCTGTTGCATCATCCCTTGGTCTTTCCGAAAAGTAGATATGACGCCAGGTACTTCCTCCTCAGCGTTCCTTTCTTTTTTCGACTCGTTGTTTTCATTGGATCTTGGTGATAGGGCAGGATCTGATCCACTGACAATATCAGGAGTAGTAAGTGGAGATGGAGTATACATGCTGATGTCATTTTTCGGGTTGTTATTCACAGAACAAGTTGAATCTTGGTCAAAATGAATTTGGCTGATATGATGATCAAAGATGCTATCGAAGTCCACCGAGTGACTCGGGGAGCTAAGGTATTCAGGAACAGCAGGGAGGTCAACTATATTTGCTGTCATGGTCAGTCTGCTGTGAATAATTTTTTTAGGATTGTAAGGAAATATCTACGACGGTGGTTACGCGGCCTTTTTAGCGTTATCCGTTTATGTGCTATGCAATGACGTTTATTGTACAGGAACATAAACTAAGAAGCTAAGCAAAGAAAAACAAATAGATACTGGCAAGACATCAATTTCTGGAGGCCATTCTTCATGTCACCTATTTTGTATGTATATTGGCTAAATTAGTACGGCTTTCAATGAATACTTATGCGTAAAATATCAAACCGAGAATACGTGTATCCTAAATCTGAAATTATTCGAGAATCTCTATTACTATTGATATAGATTGATTTGTTTTTGCGTAAACTTTGTGTAGCTGGAACCGAATTAGAACAATTTGTATCATAGGTTAAGTACTCTTGCCCAGTTTCTCCGGTTGAGCTAATTTAATGAGCTGCTTTGTATTTTCGATTTTATCAAATATCAGTATACTCTAGTGATAAACTTTCTGTCACGGTCCGCCAATCACATATGCAGTAAAAAGAACTCCCAACAGGTTACAATATTCATTGATACTTTGTGTGTTCTAAAGCTAGTAATGACCTATACGTACACTAAATTGAATGTTGTTTCTAAATCTTATCATTTTACTTACGAAAATATAAATCTACTTTGAAGGAATTTGCTGCTATGTTTGCTTTTTAGGAAAGTATTTGTTAGTTTGTTTAATCTGCAATCATTTAAGTAATTGTCAGAAGGCAAATAATGAAATTAAAGCGTTCATATGTACCCTTACATAATGTTTATGAAAGAAACATTAAATAAACCGTGATAAATTTATTATATAGCCTTGCTACAAGAACTATCAAAAAACGGTATTGTATTTACATTTATAGTCTTCAACCAATGTAGTGCAATAGACATTAATATAGGAAATAAAATTTACAGGAGGACATATGGAAACATACCAGCTGATTAATCAGTAACAAAAGGGATGGAAATAAGCACCCTGTTCTCATAGGGTTCTGAAAACGAAATCAGGTCACACTGATCAAAGCAACATAACCTTTACGAATTGATATAGGCTAAAACTTTCATATTCAAACACATTATTATGAATAATGACTACCAAACCCAAGCATTGCGATGTTGATTATATTGCAAGGTGGTTTTCAAGCATGGGTTAGGTTATAAAGCGTCCTAAAGACGGTTAATGAACACCTATTTCATTGTTATACGTCTTGCCTGTAGTCATTGATCATGAATATAGTGCCATTTTTTTATTTACATAGCAAGTCAATATTAAAATGTGTAGAAATAAGATGACTTCGAAAGTTAAAAAAGTATAAAATTTTCTAGCAAATTATATTTCGGAAGAGCATATGTAGTACGCGATGAGATGGGATGGAAAACTTGAAAAATGTTTAATTTATGGAAAAAGAAGGAATAGAAAATTGATTCGTTTGAAAAAGCGACGAACAGAAGTTCAGTTGATAAGTAACTTTTAAGAGATCAAAAATTGTGTTCGTATAATTTCTGATTTTATATTCGAAGAAAATGATCTAAACCACAGTATTAATTACAACAGATACCTATTTTTAAATCAGCATCAAAGCTCATCTCGGATAAAAATACATATAAACATAGAAATGGCCTGAATCAATTTAATTTTTCTATAATTCTTTTCTAAATCCTCAATGATATATGTTGACACCATATATCGAAGTTCTCTAAATCCAGTATCAAGCTGATAAGTCGTTTTTTTATATGATTCCCGTCATCTTCATTGAGAGCCTTCATATAGAAGTATTTGATTTTGCGCAAAAAAAACTGAGTCAAGCCGTTGCTAATAAACAGCATGAAGTTTTAAATAGCGCTGATTCTTTTTCTGCAAAGTCAAAATCAATCGATAGGCTGTAAAATAAATCCATTTTTCATAAGTTTGTGAATTAAAGAAATACATTATTTCTATGATTCTCTTTCCCGTGACTTCTTCTTTCTGAATATGATTTTAGGCTATTCACTCTTTGGAGATTTCATTTTTTGATTTCAAGAAGTTCAAAAATTTTCCGGAATTTATTCCAGAGCTTTATAATATAAGCTTAAAGAAATTTATCTTTTTGAAAATACGTCATTCTTGATGCTAAAATCAATATAGGTAGATAAATCTTCAGCAAAGCTAGCGCAAAAGTAAGTGGTAGCAAATCTACTGATCTTTGACAAAGACCAAGTTACGTTGAACCTTTCGTTACGTTATCGATGCGGCGATATCGTAAACATTCAAGTCCTTCGCCACGATTATTTTTATTGTGACAAAGTTTTCTTTGGTTGAACCAAATAAGGTTGGCATTTATTTTTGTTTTGATTTCAAGCATTCAAACTTCTTATTCACCACAAGTTGAATAATAAACAGCAATCTAAAGGTGGGCACTTTTTTGAGATGAGAGCAATTTTGCTTATCGTGATGGATGTCGTTATAGACACGGTAACATGGTATCGTGGCGACAATTTATTAATTTACTTAGATTTAAAATATATATTATTAAAAGTCAATAAAATTAACAAATTACAAAAGGAAATGGAAATAGGCCTGTAAAATATCGAAACCTTCTTTTTGAGAGAACATAGAATCATACTGCTCATACATATTTAAGGGACTGTCATGGAGAAAGAAAACTGTACAGATGTATAGTCACGGAGAAGACATCAACGTGCTGGGAGAAGATATTCACCATTTGATTAAAATCAGTCCAAGTAGGTAATATCATTCATTTCTCCAGTAGGAGAGGTAAGATAACATTGAACATGTCGAAATCAGTAGGGACTAATTACAAGTCCACGCCCTTTCACGGATAACTTGGAGTTTGTTCATTTCATTCACGATTATTCTGGATTATGGTAAATAATATCCCTTTTATTTTTAATATTTTTTAAAGCATCACGATAAATTATCTACGCATAATATGCATGTGCATACATGATATGTATGAAATAATGCTCGAAACAAAATAAGAAATGAACATATTGAAAAGTTGGATTCCAAGTTGTGAACTAAATAAAGCATGATCACTAATGTCAATCCTCCCCCTCGAAAAAGCTCCTCTTGCTGTGAAAATTCAATCTAAAGAAAATACCGTGCCACAGTGCAGTGCGTATGGATGTGTTCGTAAAAAAGTAAGAATAAATGCTAAACTGATTTACGTCAATTTGATGTCAAGTGGGAATGAATCAAAATTGTAAAAGAATGGTTGAAAATATACATCCATTTGCTGTTTTGCGATAATGTAAACCGCATCATATCTTTTTTGAATAATCTAGTTATTTTCAATATATGTCATGTGTATTCCTCATTCGTGGAGTGGAGGAGTAGTGAAAAATCCGACATTAATCTGTCTTGCAGCAGCAAGCAAAATCATCCAAAGTTGTTGGGAGAACGTTAGAAATATATTGGTAAATTCAAATCTATTCTATGACTGAAAATGATAAATGTGAAACTATGTTATGACAAAGAAACGTCGCTAAAATAAAGATTTAGAAATATTACTGTGAATGTTGTTTAAATAAAAAATATCAACGATTATTCCTACACTATTAATTAGTGTCATTTCAATTCTCGATTTAATAAAGGCAAATGATACAGTCGATACTCTCCTTATGAAAGCTATTTTCTTAAGGAAACTCAAAAATAATGCTGAAGGATCGTGAAAAGAAAATCGACTTTTAATTTCACCCTGCATCTGCATAATTTTTAAAAACGCGTCAAAGGGAAAAAATCAAGATTGAAAATCCTCCGACAACGTTTTAGACAAAAGAGTTCAAACAACTTGGACATTATACCATTTCAAAAATTAAAATTCAATTTCCTTATATTTCTGAATATTTATCAGCCAATGAAAAGATGAGCAACAAGTCTAGAAGAAATAGGGCATCACGGATCTTGTCATTGATGGTAGTTTCTTCATGTGCTACTTTGATCTGGGGTTGGTCAGGTGCGAACTCAATTCATCAAAAAAGTATTCAGGAACTCGATCTATCGAGCTCGGCCGATCCTTCTCTTAGAGTCGAAGAATCTGAAAATAATAGCAATAGCCATTCTGATATTAAAGAATACTTTCCAGAACCAAAAATGCGGGGAACGCCGAAGCTGAACAAAGGTCGCATTGGTAACCTATTGCATCGAGTATATGGTTTGGAAAACAAACATGTGCGGCGATCTATTAGTGATATAGAAGAATCTAGTTATCGGAGTCAGACTGGTCTACGTCTAAACCCTGATCACATTGTACCATACCACAATCACCCATATGATATTTTGCAAAAACGAAATGCAACAAGAAGCGCAAATAGAAACTTACAGGACAAAGAAGACAAAGAGAAAGATGAAATCACGGATGTAGAGGCAGATGCAAGTACAGGGGTATTCCGTCCTATTAGGATTACAGCATTTACAGAAGCTATGGATGCAAAAATGAATGATTTTAATATTAAACAAATTAGTTTTTTGAAAGAGGAAGTTATACCAAGAACGATAGAATTCTGGGAATCTGCGCTACTAGTTGTTCCAGTGCAAGGAAATCTTCCCATTGACCGGGGTGAATTATCTCAGCGGCTTTACTGTGGAGATTCAGAATTTACTCAAGTTCCAGAGGAGCATCTGAACGAGGGTGTGCCAGATTCTGATCTAGTATTATATATTTCCGCTCAACCCAGCACTCGATTCTGTGGTCCTAGTACCCTTGCTGTAGCAGTAGCGTGTAACTTTGATCAGTTCGATCGTCCTACAGCAGGAGCAGTCAATTTTTGTTTAGACCAAGTTGAGCTAAATGAAGATGGCTCAGCCTCTGAGAGTCAAATTCAAGACAATGTCGATGTAGCAGTTCATGAAGCTGCGCACGTGTTAGCGATGTCTTCCAACTCATACAGATTCTTCTACGATTCAGGAACAGGCTTTCCGCGTACTCGACGACCATTTTCAAGTCTTGCAGTTAAATGTGTGGATGGCACGGAAAAGAATCTTGTGGTACCAAGCGAAAGTACCCTTAAATTTTTTATTGGTTCAAATACTCAACGGTATGCATCTATAGTAACTCCAAAAGTTCTTGCTGTTGCTAGGAATCAATTTAATTGTCAAGAAATGGAAGGAGCTCCTTTAGAAAATCAACCTACTGGAAGTCAAAGTTGCACCGGTGATCATTGGGAGGAACGATTATTTTATCCTGAAGCATTAAGTGGAGTTATTTCACCTACAACAAATATTTTATCCCCTCTCACGCTGGCATTGATGGAGGATAGTGGATGGTATATGGCAAACTATACCTTTTCACAAGTGTCGCCATGGGGACATGGGGCAGGATGTGATTTTGTTTTTGAAAAATGTATCACTTCTGAAAATGGAATAGAGGTTGTTCCTGAATACAGCAAAGGTTACTTTTGTCACGAGGCCAATGCTAGAGCTTGTTCACCAGCTCATACACATAAAATGGCTTGTACTGTTATTGATTATTCTTTATATTTTCCTCCCAATCCTCCACCTCCTCAATTTCAATATTTCTCAGGAGACGCAAATCTAGGAGGACCTCGTCAAGCCGACTTTTGCCCCGTTTATGGATCCACTTATTCTGGTCTTAGTGCGGAGCAGTTAGATTGCCGAATTGATTCGAATAAAGACATTTTGAACATTTTCGGTGAATACTATGGAGAGCAGTCAAAATGTTTTGAAACAAGCACGGGGGAGGGACGATGCTATCAGGCGCAATGTATCTTAAGTGAACGTGTTTTGAAGGTCAATTTGAGAAATACCTGGGAAACATGCACACATGATTTTGAAGAGATTTCAATAAAGAGTGCTAGTGGTGTATTCGATGGAACACTTGTTTGTCCAAGATTAGCAAGTGTTTGTCCCGATATGTTCTGTCCAGCAAACTGTGCTGGAAGAGGTGAGTTTTCCTTTCTTATGAAATCATTTCCGCATTATTATGACTTTTTCTAAAATTAAACACTTCAACTGAAATGTTGCAGGAGTTTGCGATTTTACAGCCGAAAATAATGGCACCATACAGCCGAGATGCAATTGTTTCAACGAATCCGATACTTCGGTTGGTTGCTCAGAAAGCTTGATATTGGACGGATCTTACTTAGAGGATTCATCTGTTCTACAAGATCTTTTAAGTAAATCGTTCTTTGACCCCCTAGTTTCTGTGTTTGTAGATCATCCCAACACCTGGAATGCTGCTTCTTGGGCATGGGCTGGTGGTCTATTTGTTATATTCCTCCTAATGATTCTATGTGTCTGTGCCAGTTGTTGGCCACAGAAAAAGAAAGTTAAGAGGATAAAGTCAAGGAGACATGACGGTAGAAGACGCGGAAGGAATGGTGGATACAATGATCGAAATAGAAGGCGGCCTAGATTCTAATTTGTGTGTTTTAAAGTTCCTTTTTTATGATGCTTTATATGTTTTAAGATACTTGCATATTATAAATAAATTATATTTTTAAGTCTATAAGGAAATGAAATTACAATAGCAACAAAGAGGTTTGGCGGTCTTCAAAATAAACTTTTGTGTTTGAGATGTCGTGGTTTGTCGACATACGAGGAAATCAAAATTACAAAGGATCAAATTTGATTAAATTGATGGGTGTAAAAACGTTTACTAATGCTCAAAGATTGCACTTAAATTAGGCGTGCATCATATACTACTGACTCTCAGTCAATTTCTGTCAATCATTGAGTTTAGGAAGCGCTATTGATATTTAAGGAGTATCATATGCTGAAATCAGGAAAAGAGAATCATTAAGTTGAAAATGTAGATGAAAGTGCTATTGTGACAGTCAGCAGTATAGGTCAAGTGTCTTCCACTAGAGAGTCGGAAGTTTGCAACGGCATCATCATACATATGCAAAAAAGGAGTTCCAATATATAATTAAGACAACTTGGAAGTCAAGTGTTCACATAAATGTTAAAATGTTAGAAGCCGCTAACGCGTGTGTGACTAGAAAAGAAATAACTTGACACATGGCCAGAAAATGGGCACAAACAAAGAAGAGATAGCAGAAATTCCAAATGATCAGGAGATGCAGATTAATTAGTTTTAATTTAACCCACGGTCTATGAGGCCGTTAAGGCCTCGTGTAAAACCATTCCATTGCAGCGGTTTATTTTTAAATTACAGTATTCATCACTTTCATCCGTGCTATTCCATTTAAACAGAATAAACGATTTATGGCTTAACAAGGGTTCCGTATCCGATGGAGAATCCAACAGCAAGGGAAACTACGCAAGCAACAAGTCCAGCTCCGTATCCGATGATGGTTCCTTCGTCAACATCAGCAGCGTTGGCAGCAAGAGGGGCCAAGGCAGTAACGATGGCGGCCATGGCGGCGCTGTTGGGGGCGAAGTCGTTGGAGGCCTCTTCAAGGGGGGCTTGGCTCATGGAAAGAGCGGCCTTGAAGGCAGGGCGGGCTACGTTGGCAGCGGGGGGGGCAAAAGCCATGGCGGAGGCGGCAAGAGCGAAAAGGGTGACAATTTGGAAGGTCTTCATTTTGTTGTAATTTAAATAACTTTAAGAAAGAGGAATTGAAAGAAACAGAGTGAGCAAAACAAATAGGGGAATTTTATTCATAGCAAATGGATAATCGATCGAGATCTGGGACACGATGCGTTCATGGACTATTGATGGAGTGATCAAGAAAATCGTGCATTATGATGGATATATGTGTGGACTGGCGGCATTGGTGTTTGATACCATCAACTAGTGTTTGTTGCTTTTTCACTTTCTTTATCAGGTGCTCAATACTTCAAGAGTGTTCCAAAGTTGCTTTGTTGATGAGTCCACTGCATATATATCTTCATTGCCACAATCCATCTCGCCATTCATGTCCCCATTGTTGAGTTGATCAACGTACCTGCAAAGATATTGTAAGTTGTGAAAGGTCTTTTGTTTGTTTTTGTTCAGTGTACGTAAGCTATTTGGAAAAGATGTATGACGTACGTGTTTTTCCAACGGAGTATGTATGAAGTCTTTACGCGTGGGCAATCCGAACGATTTTCAACGATTTTGGGAAGGATGCATTTTCTAACCATCCCCACATAATTTTGTTCGTAAGAAATCAATACGAAATCTAACATGTAGGATGTCGTATCAATGTATAGTAACAATATCGGGAACCGATAATCGAACAAGAAAAATCAATAGCCCGTTCCAGTCCTCCATATAAACCTAAATACACATTCTACAAACTTGAAGTACGATTTGGGTTAGGTTTACTCGTACTTTCTGCGCGTGCGTAGAATAACGAACGTACTCCCGATCTTTAAAGTGTTCTTCACATTCACAATATTGTTGCATGTATCTGAAACATTTCATTTTATGAACAGCCGCACTTATGGAGAGTTCTAGTAGAACAAAATTTCTTTCACAAGTATTTTCATTCCCCTCTACGTCACATTTTCTTAAATTTGTTAATTCTTACTTAATTCCTACTTCAGAAAGCAAAGGTCTGGTGGCAACCGGACGTCATTTTTGACGTCATTTCATCTGTGAATAATATTATCTTGATTGCGTCACCGTACAAGTCTATGATGATGAACTTTGCCCACGAAATTCTTGTATGATGGTAGGGCAAAAATTGAGTGATGCCAAGCGTCCTTGGACAATCACAAAGAAGCGATATAAGACAGAAAAGATCTACCGAACATCATGAAACAAGAGCCCATTTAAACAGTACTGGTATGTATATCAAACAGAAAACATAACTGAAGTCACGATATCTTTGAACTTGATTGGATAATGGGGCTTGGAAACATCGATGTCAATGTACACAGTGCCACTCTATCGCGAGCTTTTCATCCTGATGAGCACGAAGAATCCGAAGAATCAAATAACGATGAACAATCTGATAATCTTGAAAAGAAAGCTCTATCTTTGGGTCTTTCAGGAACTTTTAATGTACACTTAAGTGCTCCCCAAAATGATGAGGGAATTATGATTCCATCAAAAAAATCCGAACCTCTTTTTCTCATTGGGAAAACTAGTAAGAAAACACCATCAGTTCAGGTTGGAGCAAATTATGACTTTGATGAACGCTGGCATGGAATCACCCGATTTTTCTCTACTGTTTCTTGGAATTCTCTTCGTTTCCGTAAATCAAGCATGGAAAATGGGCGTCAAAATCAGCCTATAAATCTTCATGTAACAACCGAAGCTGGAATAACGAAACCGAATGATTATTCTATTGAGGTGGTACTCGAACAACCAGAATCGCTACCAATACTAAATCTTCCTTTGCCACTAGCTTCAAATCCAACGACTATATCAGCCAGAATAGACACTCTAAACTCGAAAGCTACTCTATCATTACAAAAACCAGTTCATCGACGCTTTAACATTTTGTCCATAACTACTTTCTGTTTTGCGCATTTTCATAATCTCAGATCATCTTCAACATCATTCCTAACACGTGCAATGCAACGATCTCTCGCAAGTAAAATGCCTCCACTTGATGATCCTGATTCCATTATACCGAGATTTCAATTGGGTGGAACAAGACAGCTACTGACAACAAGTGAAATCGGATGGAATAAAGAATCTCTGTCAAGTAAAAATATTAAGTTCAGTGATTTAATGCTACCTGGAATTTCACGATTAGGAATGAGATTTGTAATAAGTAAAAAGATGGATTGGGGCATGCCTACAGGGTTTAATTTTCTGGGAAATAATGAGGAAGATGATGATGGCGAGGTTTCCATTAGAATGGAAATCATGGGATTGGAGCAAAATGAAAACGTCTTGAACTCAATCATTATGAACACAAGGGGTTCTTATGCAAGTGATTTGTTAGTAAATTCTCACTTTACTTTCTCTCGAGAGCAGATTTTGGATTTAAATTAGCATTATACAAATGGGTTATCTTGATTCACTGAGGTTTAAGCTTTAGGACCATGATATTTAGATCATTATCTGAACTCAGCATGGAGTGAATGAACACATCACATGCTAGTAGAAAAAGTGTAGCGAGGAAATGATAGATTATGGTAATTCATCGACACTATAAAAAATATATGAAGATAATATTGAATAAATGTCGTCGTTATAATCACTTTGTTATCATTTGATTTTCTTTTCATTGCGTTATTTGTGCTTTTGATCTAAATAATGAAGAATATCGATGTGAACAAACTTTTTTCTTAATCGACAATATATATTGTAGAATCTATCAAAACACAATTGAAATTGTTTTGCCCTTTCTAAGCAAAAGGTGATATTTGAATCCATGCGAAAGGACGCTAACGAAATTCACACCAAAAATAAAATTATTTCATGAAAGCATTTTATATTGAAAAAGTAGCACATTTTGAAATGGATGTCACGTTTCGTGTTTATTGTAAGTTGTTCATGTGATTCAACAATCACTTTCTATTTGAAGCAGATTCAAATTCATTCGAATTTAAATTCGTCTAAAAAGACTGTTGGAAATCTCTTTGCCCCTTTTTATTCCTATGCTTTCAACGTACAACTTTGGTGGTTGAGAAATGAGTTGATATGGCATGATTCAAAATTACGTAATCATTTCTTTTTTTTCTTATTTATGAGGTGCCTACTCGCATTATAAATAAATTTGTTTTGTTGTATTTTCTGCGATTATTTGCACAGTTTCGTACCTGAATCTGCTGGGATACACATTAGTTAGATCGTGTGACAAAAGTGGTGATCCTTGTCATTTATTTTCATTTCTTGACAAAAATCCAAGCCAAGGAAAATTATACACACAACATGATGAGATCCAAGTTCGGTATAACAATTCTACTCACGGTTCTTCTTCAATCTAAGAAATTGAAAGCACTAGCTCAAGTAAATAATACAAATGCATTTGATGATGACTTTGACTGGGATAACTGCATTGATTTCTCAGATGACTGGATGACGGATTGGGATGATGATGAAGCTAGATCATTTGAAAAATGTCGAAATCCGCCATCTGCTGCACCAAGTCAAATTCTTGTTTTGAGTGATCTGAATGGTGAATTTAATTCTTCTGTATGTGAAGCAGATTATTATGGATTTCAGAATTTACCAAAAGATATTCAAACTAAATGTAGACTCAACGATCTTCAAGATGAAATCAAAAATTGGGATTGGGATAACTGTATTGATTTCTCAGATGATTGGTTAACAGACTGGGATGATGATGAAGCTCTTTTATATTCCTTATGTCAAAATCCGCCCACTAGTATGCCAAAACCCACTCCTCCTCCAAAGCCACCGTTTGATTTTTCGATTTGTGGTAATGGTCAAAACTTGAAACAGAAAGACCGTAGACAATGTAGATTGAAATCACTAAAGGATCAATGGGACTGGGACAATTGTATAGATTTCTCAGATGATTGGTTAACAGACTGGGATGATGATGAAGCTTTGTTGTATGAGTTATGTCAAAATCCTCCATCATCTCTTCCGTCAAAACCACCATCTATGATAGACACCACACTTCCAACCAAAGTACCTTCAATTTCTCCAACATTCAGTCCCACCATTTCACCCACTTCTGTATTAACTACATCTAACCCGACAATTAGCCCTACAGAGGAGGAACTTCTTGAATTTGATCCAGCAATGTGTCAAGAATTTGATGATGATGAATTATTTGCAAATGACGACGAACTCCTCGTAAAATGCAGAAATGAAAAAAGTAAAGTACCTTCCATTGAATGTAAGTCATGATATCTAACAATTTCAAACTCAGGTATCGTTCGATGCTAAGTTTTGTCTCATTGAAATTATTCTCTGCGTTTTTTTTATTGTGTTAGCGAGTACTTTAAGTCCTTCCAAATCACCTGTTCTTGTTGAATCTTTACCAACTTCTATCGCGGCGACAGGTAAGTTTATGGGATGCTACTACCTTAACCATATAGACCAGACCTTCACTATGCGCTACTAACTTTTGATTTATTGATATTGTTTTTCTTTGCCCTGCGTTTTCTGAATTAGCGAATACTTTGAGCCCTTCCGAAGCGCATTTTTCAGTTGAATCACTTTCACCTTCTTTCTCATCGACAGGTAAGTTTATGAGAAACTATAATATTCAGTATTTTAGGATAGACCTCAATCGTGATCCAAATTTATCAAAAAATAGATGCACAAACAATCAGCCCTACCAAATCCCCCGTTGTGATGGCTTCTATGAAACCTTCAGCCCTTCATTCCTCAATTCCAACGAGTGGTAAGTGCAGGAAGCAACAAAAATCATGTTATGAGTGTTTCAACCTAATCTTACACTGATTTAATTATAACGACTATTACATTTTTTGATGATTTTCAGTTCAATCAGGTACTCCTTCAATTTCAACAAATTTCCCAACTGGTAAACCAACCACAAGTAAGTCCCAAATAGACTTGGATAGTCATGTGAATTGATATATTTTGTTAACCTGTAACTTTAATTTAGGACCAACACCTTCTCCCACATCTGAGCCAACTCCTTGTAAGTATAATATGATTAATCTAATGAACATTGTGTCTGTATGAACCGATATCTCATAATTTTCTCTCTTATTTACGATAGCTCCCTCTTCAGTGCCGACCGAAAGTCCCACCACTGGTAAGTAATTGTAAGCCATGCTAGACAAATATGTGCATGCATCCAAACGAATTAATTAAATCCATCATTTTTTATTTTTTTATTCACCTTACAGCCCCTACTCCAGCAGTCATTTCTTCAACACCAATACCAGAATTTACCTTGCAATTAGAAACATCCGAAAATGGGCCGATTGATGCACAGACACTGATAGATACAACCACTACCTTTTTGACCTTTCAATATTTAAAACATTTTGAGCTAACTTACATAGAGATGAATTTGGTAGATCCTTCATCTTTGGAAAGGAATAGAAAGACACGATCCTTAGCAACTGCGAAAGCTATATTTGAGGGCACTGCATTCTTCACATCAGTTTCTACCCCTACCTCTGAGGAACTGGCAACTGTAACCGAGAATGCATTTGATGATGGATCAGATGAAGGACTTGTACTCTTTGTAAATTTATTGAAAAGTACACAGGATATTGTTCTTGCTTCTATTGAAACGGTGTCTATTGATCTTGAAAGTGATAGAAGTGAGCTAAATAAAAACACCGATGGTAGTAACGCAGCTCCTTCACGGTCTAGGAGGTCAATGATACCTATTTTTGCAGGTGCAGCTGCAGCACTCTCATTTTTGATTGGCGCAATCGTTCTAGCAAGAAAATATGGTATTTTCAAAACCTCCGACATTGACATGGAGTTTAGCAAATCTCCGAGTAGCATGGCTGAAAGAAAAAGCTTTCCAAACTCAGATTCCGAATCTGAACTTCAATATGAAATTGAAAGTAATCCAAGTAATCTCAGTGATTCTTATTCTGTAGCATCCAGTGCATATAATTATAGTGTGGCGTATCCAAATCAAGTTCCTGGTGTTGGTACGAGCACAAGCGCTTTAGGAAGTTATATTTCAGACTCAGAAGATGAATCAATTGAAGAAATTTCTCTCGATAGTAGACGATTCAAATCAATAATGGGTCAAAAGTCTAATAGAACAGACTTTAAAAAGGTTTGGAAGGATGCACAGACTCCCGATACACGAATTAAATCTCCAAAATACATGTCCGCTATGGAAAGTCAAAATAGATCCTATCTTTCTTCTGATGATGATATAGATTTCGATGTATTATCGGATATAGGATCTGACCTCACAGGCATTAGTGGCTTGAAATAATTTATACAAGCAAACAATTGTGTTCACATAATCATAAATGCATGAACAACTTTTATTTTATTATTCTATACATTTCGTAGGCGACGTCCATACATAAACTTAATGAAAACAAAATTGATTTCAAATCATAAAATAGAAGAATCGGTAGAATCATGAAGTCTCGTCATAAATATTCAATATCTCACTCTGCGGTGCCCAATGCAAACTGTAAAATATAGACCTTATTTGCAACCTTAGGACTCCAATTGCGGCAAAGTGAAAGTGTTCCTAGTGTGCGATTTTCAGCAACGTTCGTTGTGCAAGGCCTCAAGGTATCAAACAATAAAAGTACTAGAACCGGGAATTGAACCCGGGACCTCAGCCGTGTTAAGGCCGCGTCATAACCAACTAGACCATCCCAGCACGCGTTGATACCGATGACG
>Ga0209092_10000933_pt1 | contig 29625 bp, 22 predicted proteins | sample FraStrMetagenome_FD_187446 | JGI IMG/M metagenome (GOLD analysis project Ga0209092, IMG submission 187446) | Marine eukaryotic phytoplankton communities from Arctic Ocean - Fram Strait ARC3M Metagenome (SPAdes) (version 2) | ecosystem: Environmental > Aquatic > Marine > Oceanic | place: Fram...
TTTTCATCAGACTAATCTTTTAAAATTAAATTGCCAATTTATTTTTTCATCTTGTTGGAAATGAAACACAAACATAAAGCACATTATCCACCTTTCAAAACATATCGTGAATGAATGATGTTTTTTAGACCAACCTACGTAATTTGGAGATGTAGTATATATACCATAAATTAGGCAGCAGAAACTGCCCAAATTCCTTATAAAGATATATAGTTTAAAATAACGTCTCCTAGAATGGTCCGTAAGGATTGAGCGACCATTTCATGCAATTGATAAATTTTAAATACCTTTCACAAAATCACTTGAAAATGGCGTCTAGTACTGAAAGCGAGAAGCGTACCACCAAGAAGTCCCTACTAATTGATCTAACTTAAACATCAGAAGACATTGAAAAAAGCTTTGTATCGGAAAAGACTACTGTTATTTACAAAGGGATTCTAGTTTGATTTATTGTGTGGTTATTTGATAATCATTAGCATCACATCGAACCTTCCATCATGGGTGATCTTATGGATTGTCATGAGAAAGACAAACTCGAAGAATTGAATCCTCCAATTCCAAAAATGAGTAAGAAAAAGAAAAGAAAAAAGAAAAAGAGAAAGAAAAGTAATGATGGCAACAATGAAATCCTACGCAAGCATCTAAGAGCAAGTTTTCAAAGGCATTTGGCAAATATGAAACCGTCCATGAAGGGATCTGTTCATAATTCACCAATTGTCATCATTGAAGGAGGGGGAGGATAAAATGAACTTTCATACACAACCATTTGTGAATTTATGATGGGTAGGAAGAAGTCAGTTACTATTAATGAGGAAACTGTGACAGCTTTTTTGAAGAAAGTGAAGAAGAATGGCAATTCAGCATATTTCAATCAAGAGGAGTGCGTGAATGATGGAAAAGTCAAAGTTGTTGTCCATCAGAGTATTTCTTCTTACGAGAGTATCTGCAGCTCATCGGTTATATTTATAAAATGTGCGGAGTTCCCATGCCAAAGCTAATGCAAGATAACTTTAAAATGCTCCTTGATGGAAAAAGAAGGGCTTGGACTGGCAATCACTGAAGGCAAAAGACCTCTTTCTCAAGAAGCATATAAATTGCTTGCAAAAACATTATTTCATAGTGAGAAAAAGGAGCATATTTTTGGTCATGTGTTTCTCGTGCTAGACTGGACATTAATGAAACGAGCAGAAAATTATGTGAATTGTAAAATAAATCATATTACTTTTCAAAACAATTGCCTAGTATTTGAGTTTGCAAAAAGCAACTCCCATCAAAGAGGAGAAAGTCACATTGCCCCCTGGCATGTATATGCCAATCCTCACATGCCATGGTGTTGTCCAGTTTTGAGCTTGGCGAGGTATTTGTTTTCATTTCCAGAGGTCTTGAAGGGAGATATGCCCCTTTTCGATGGGACCTCTCAATATGCAAGGTATCACAACCTTTTTTCGAATCTTCTCACATGTTTAAAATCAGAGCTCTTTGATCTTGGTTTTTACCTGGAGATCTAGGAACTCACAGCTGTAGGAAGAGAGTTGCAACCCTGATTGCAAGTGGCTGCATAGTATGTCCACTAATTTCGTCTCTTTATATTCGTGCTGGTTGGATCATGGGAGGAATGAAAGACAAGTATATTTTTCGTAAAAAATCTGGAGATCAGTATAATGGGCGATGTGCTTCTTTGCTAGACCAGCTGAGCAAGGAGTTCACTGTTTCTCCACCATATTTTGATTTTAAGTCTTTAAGTGAACAAGAAAAAATTCAGAGAGAAAAAGAGGTCAACAATTATTTAAGATCTACCCATCCCAATGCAAAGAAAATAAAACCACAATCTTGGAATGCAGTTTTATTTTGCTTCGCAACTTTATGCTACCACTACAATTAATTGGACAGGAATTTACATAAAGCATGCATCTTACGAGCGTCCCCAGTGTTTTACAATATCAACAAAAAATTAATGAAGATGGTTAGAATTGCCTGCCCATGGACAAGTACCGACGATACTCCAACATTTTTAATATAAGAGTTTCAAAAAGTGACTCACAAGCTTCAGACATTAAAATCATCACTACCAACCACAATTTCATCAGTGTTAGATGGGCATAGATTTTTGTCCACTGGAATGAATAAAGATAAGGAAATCAGTTTTTTTAAAAACAAGTAAGGATATGGTATCTCAAATTCTAGAGAAAATGAATGCTAGTTTGGTTAACAATGCAAATGAGGATGGTTTTAATAATGGTGTGTCGTATTTCCTGGACGAAGAAGAAATTGCGTCCTTAACACCATATAAAAATGTGACGGATCTTACAAAAACGGAACAGGCTTTGAAATCAAGAGAGGAGCACAAGAATTCAGTTGCATGTGTGAAAAAGAGAAAATTAAAGGTAGGTTTCCATCATGGGAAACTTACCATATTGCCTGTAGATTTTTCTTTTCCCAGAATGACAACGAATCAATTAGTTTTGAATTGGTTAGTGGGGAATGCGAAAAAAACAGCCTTTGCATTGTGCTTTATCGGGAAAGGATGTTGCACATGACAAAAGATTGCACGGGCCTTTTATGAGATACGAATTTTGATGAAATATATGGAATGTGTTGCGAGATGTCATAGTTGTTGGATTGAAAATAATAAAGATCGTACAAATGAGAATGTAAATGATATGTGGGAAAGGATTGGAAATAGATTTATTATTGATCCTTTTAGGAAAACATCTGGAAGAAGAAAGGAAATGTCGTGGAAAACAATTTATAACAGGTTGGCTATTGCCAAAGAATTCTCGAAAAAAGGCCGTACCATTTACACTAACAATCCAAAAGACATTATTCCTATTGCTGTTGACTGTCCATCCTCTCCTCCTAAAATCAAAACCCCTCCACAAATTGCAACAATAAATGATGTTTCAGAAACAAGTCCATCAGTCTCTCCTCCTTGAATCAAAGACCCTCCACAAATTGCAACAATAGCACAAAACGATCAATTTTCTGAAATAGGAGAAGATAGCACACTCACAATACTCATAAAAGATAATAGCACACTAACAATGCTCACAAATATTTCTACAGAATCTGAAAAATACTACATTTATTGAAGATCAAAAAGTGATACAATTAAAAAGGAATGCAGTAGGAATGTTTGGAGTTATAAAATGTGAAACATGTCCTGCTACTACGCAGCATAGATGCGCCAGTATCCTGTTTTAAATGGAAAATGTTTGATGTTGACATGGGCATACAAATTTGTGGAAGGGCAATTTGCAATTTGTGTCTTGGGGAATCAGCAAGAATGAGAAGATGTTGCTATCATAGGTCTTGTCCATGATCACGTAATTTATATTTTTATATAGAAGTAACAGTTAAAGTTGAGTTTAATTAAACGTATTAATTAGACACTCTTATGCACATGCAATTATATGGAAAATATCACTAAAATAAAAACATTCCCAGACTCGCTCTATACATACGTTTGTTTGTTTGTTCTGATATATTAGCTTAACGAGTGTTTAGGCAATTGTACGCGGACAATATTTGCAACTACTTTACTCAAACGAACCGGGAGTCGAAATGACGACTCCAGAGAGAAGGATTTGTGCTCAAATTACTGGGGTCCCGAAGGACTTTTCATTGAGGTGCATGCTTCAGCTCCCGGTTGCACTAGCTAGTACAAGTAGGGAATGCTAGCAAGCTAGACTTAAACCCGCCTAAAAAAATATTCTTAAAAAACCGTTCGTCCCGGAAAAAATCCAATGCTACTACTAATTTGAAAGTCTTATTATCAATATTTCCTTCGTTTATATTCTTGTTTCCATTCACCGTCCCACCGAGTGCTCCAACTGTCGACAGGAAATGAACAAACAAACAATTCAAGCTAGCTCCTACCTTTATGTATCCCTGCTGGCTTGATAAAAATGTTCTAAACATGCACTCAATGATCCTACCTTTTTCCTTGCAGATGCCAGCACGTATCTTCTTACACAGAGTTCCTGTATCCACGACTGAAACGAACTCAAAATTGAGTTGCGTTTGAACCGAAAACTATCAAACGACCTGAATGGGTTTCTCCGAGCTGAATAATTGCCAATTAATTTTGCTAATCCAAATGAACCTGAAAACCAGCCAGTCCCCTAAAATCAGCTGAATCTTCTGAATTTGATGAATGTCTCAAAATTGATTCAGCTTGTGTATTTCTTTAGAAATATTGCGGTTCAATTTCAAAAATTGAAATTTTTATGCTGATCACTAACTAGCTCAGAATTGTTTTTGTTGATTGGAAACTTTTCGTGTCGGACTTGCCACTTTATCAGCCCCACCTCAACTGATAGAAGATATCAAAAAAGTGAATCCAACGTGATGTTGAATGGAGCTGTCTGAAATCGAGAATCTCCGCTATATCACAAAATACCTTCAGTCCCCCGCAAAACACCGTCTTCTCAACGTTTCGAATTCTTTTTTTTATATTTTCATATGAGTATGTACTTAATAGGACCTTGTAACGACGAGGAATAGAGTAGGGACCCTACGCGTGGCAGTCGTCAAAATCAAGTAAGAAGGAGAAACAAAAGATTCCAACGTCACGCAACAAACTAAGATGGACGACTTCAATGTCACGCGTAGGTGGGGGTCAGGTACAACACTCAACGTGAAAATAGTCACAAAGAATAAGACCCAATTCGCTGATCAACAAAGAACTCTATTGCTTGAAATTGTATTTGATATTAGACTAATTTAAAAATAAAAACAAACAAAACTTCAATCATGATCTTTTCACTGACAGCAAACACCTGGAAAATTTCTTTAACTCAGACAGGGACACTTTTGAGCATCAACTCCTCACCTCCCTCAACAAGGACCCAAACTCCATCATCACGACAGTAACGCCAGTCACAGGAGACATTAAGCTCCTGCATAGCGTTTCCAATATGGGAGGCACCAGAGTAAGGCCAACGCACAAAATTGTGGCATTGAAGGGCTTTGGCCCCATGACAACTCGAATCCATATCGACGTAGGAAAACTGAAGTCGAAAATAGAAACCACGACGCCCAAGACAGACGATCTCCTGAAACTAAGCACTGTGGAGGAAACGGAAGCTTTAGTAGAAAACCCAACCTCCACATTTCATCATGTCATAGTGGCCATCTTACCACCATTCTTATTCACCGCGTGGCTCGACATTGAAACAAGGAACCCAAACCAGCTACTCCTCGAATCCATCTAGATCATCACCACATTTGATGCATCTAATTTGGATATGTCAAACTACCCCAAGGCAGCTCAGGAATGCGATTACATTCTGTATTTCCTTTGGGCAGCCGCGTCCAAAAGAATGCCAAAACTAGATTTTGTCACAAATCAGGACGACTTAGAACTCCAACAATGGGGCCAACTACGTCGTGTGCGCAACATTCTCCCTCCATCTACTCTCCCTAATCCGACAGAACAGGGCCCTAGCAACGCGTCAAACCTGGACGAGCTAACCTTATCAATTAGAACCCAAACGTCTGTGTTGGAGCAGTTCCACCAAGACAGAAAAGAGGAGAAAGATAAGAAGAATAAGTTCGATAATCTTCACGAATCTACACAGAGACTTATCCTGAATGCATCATCTCTGAACGGCGAAAGAACACCAGATAAACCAGTAGAATTATGCAAACAAATTTCACTAAATCAACAGTGGGGAAAGCCACGGACCTATAGGAAACCCTGAAAGAATCTTATGGACGTGTAGCAGAAATAACATCAAGATTGGTAACAGCATTATACACAGGAAAACTCACTAGGAAGCGTGAGGACTCACCAAGCAACTTCTCTTTCTTCCTGGTGCCAAACTCTACCCACTCTCAGCCAGCGTCAATGACCATACCATGATCCTACAACTCAAAGCTAGTCAAGGCAAAGGCTGGTCGGAGACATATATCAAGGATGCGATCAAGCAGGGTATCTTTACTGGAGCACCAATTGAAAAACATTTGGGGGTTGTCGGCCTTCATCTTCGGTGATGACTCCAAACTCTCTACAAACCTCGCACAATTCATTCTGTCCCTAAAGAACCATACGGTCACAATGGAATCCTACAAACAAGAGACCCAAGTTTCTGTTCAAAAGTAGGTTCTGCTATCGATACAAGTATATTCAGGTGGCTAGAACAATGGTCTCGTCAAGAGGACAGGAAAGCGATCAACGACAACATCATCAATTTCCAGCCGATTCTGGACATGGTTCTGATGGACTCATTCGTCCAACAAGTACCCAACTCATTTTCCACGTTTCACAAACAACAACAAAACGAGAAAGAGGAGCCGAGCAGATCACACGAAAAGCGCAGAAAGCTAGCCCAACAATAGGCAGAAGAGACCGAAAGGAAAGTCTAGATACAATATAGCCATGGCTATGTACAGATATGATAATGTACAAGAGCAAGTTTGCAGGCAAAAATATATCGGAACGCCCCATGTTCAAGGATATGCACCTCTGTCAACGGTTTTACACCAAAGGATATTGTTAAAGGGCAATGAAATCCAATATCCAGGAGACAGCCATCACCGAGTTTCCCCACTATCGCCAGACACCCGAAGAAATGGCCAGGCGATCTCTTACAACAAATCCAAACTGCTATCATGGAACAACCTCGAATACCGACCAAATCACAATGTAAATTCGAGACAACAATAGAAGCGGCAGAACACAATTGGCAAATGCTATCGGGCCACGGCTCGATCGAGCAAGCAAAACATGCAGATGGTCAGTTCCCACTAGCCTACGGGTCCGCATTCCAAAACTCCACGACGATCCGGTGCATCTTCAAACTCCACCCGATGTGGGGACAACTCCAACAGATACTGTCCAGATGCATCCTATTCCTACTCCAACATCTGTCAACTCAAGATCGCTACAAGGATGTGATGAAGGGCCTCGAGTTTGGAAACCACAAAGGAGTTGAGAAGTATCCGGCTATATTCAAAGAACTGACGGAGAAAGACATAAAATTCGTTTACTCCTTCCTGAGTAAAATACATTCCAAATGCATTGGTAGCCCCTCTCAACATAGCCGAACAGCTGAACATCAGCGAATTTGGGGAAGTCATACCAACCCAACGTCTCACCCATAACCAGAGCATGTCTTCCAATGGGTCAAACACTTCAGTGAATGGGAGGGTCATGCAGCGGAAATTGAGCCAGCAAGAATGCTCAAGATAAACCCAGAATGTCTCTGAAAAATAAATTGGGAAGCGATCCTCAACTGAGTCAAAAAAAATCGCTCCGACAAAAAGCAATGATATCAAAAGCTGTATATGCCCAGTGGTGCACAATGAAAACAGCAAAACGATTTCAAATCTCCAAAACGGATACCTGCCCATCATGTCATTCTGCAATCGAATCGTGGCACCACGTCCTCCAATGCCAAGAAACTTATCAAAAAAACCATAGAAATAAAAAATTAGCAAATATACGAAAAGGCCTCGTTTCACTCAAGACCTCAACTGTCCTAAAGAATAGAATCATCAATATGAGGGCGTAATTGCCTTAGTGGTTAGGTGGTGCACTAACCATGCCAGTGGTCACTGGTTCAATTCTTGGTGGGGGGTCATTTGACCAATTAATTTTCATTCCACCATTTGTCCAATTAATTAAATTAAATGCGTAAGTCCTCAGCTTAAGAAGGGCTAGTGTTTCTTTGGACCCTCTACTTGTATGGTTCATTGAACTACACTTAAAATAAGATATATTAATTATTATTATTAGAATCATCAATATGCTGTACCAATTGTGTGGAGGACATTAAGTGACCATACCAATAAATACTTTCCACCCACGAGTTACTGCGGCATTTGCAGACCAAAAGCAACTTGGATTTTAAAATTTCACTAAGGGCATCATATCGACAAAATTTATAGAGCAAAATAAAGGCAAACAAACGATATTTTAGTGGGCAAAAATGGACGAGAGTTGTCATAAGCATGATGCGTTCATTTCTCACCGAAGTGTTGAAGTTTCGTTGCGAAGTATTAGTACATTCGACACAAAACGAGACAGCAGAGACTAGAATGAAAATGTGAGCACAAAAAATGCTCGCTTGTTATAAGCGTCACCCGTGGCATCTATCGAAAGGGGATGAATATTTAGTTCTGCGAAAACCATGAGCTATACTTTCCCTATCACGTATATTGTGTAGCTTTCATGTAAAATAAAAAGTCTTTTATTATTTAGTTCTGCAAAAAAATTTGTACGCAGCACAAACAGAAGCATCAAGAACTGGATTGAGAGGATAGAAATCAGTGTCCGTGAAAAAACAACACGAGTGCAAACAAATGAGCATGATATACGTACGTACTTTCGAGGGAATGCGTTTTAATCTTGCATTAATTTCCCAAACAAAATAATAAGTGTTCCTAGGACAAGGAACTGTGAAATTTTTTTTAGTTAGCTTCAGTGAATGGGAAGGTCAGAACAGACCAGCTTCAGCCATGCATATACGGCCACTACTTGGCCCGCACGCTCCACACCATTGTAGCAGCTCAACTCCAGCACCCATCAAAAAGAATCTTGCTCCTGAAAATATACTACAAGTCCGTTTACAGGAGAGCGCACCTCAACGAGTCAACCGCAATCGAAATGATAAAGCTACTCGACCAGGATATCGCACAAATAGCCCTCAGAGACACATTGGCGGAGTTCCCAACCCAAATGAGTGGGGGATCATATCAGAGTCAGTCTGTGACCTGTCAAACGCGATCCTCAACGACCCGGACTGGGACCCAGACACGCTTCATTCGCCTCTCCAACACAAAGTCCCACCCGATAAATTCCTGCCAAACGAGATCCCAATTGCCCCGACCCTATCCCTTACAGTGTCACCTACGATACCTACCCATGGGATGACGGACGTATATATAGACGACACTGTAACGGTAGCAGTTGACCTAGGACAAGACACGAGAAACCGCGCCAGGGCCGCGACACTGCCCGCCATTCACGTAGTCGAACGCCCAGTACATCCAACACTCTAGCCGATACCGAGACCCCCCCTCACTTCCCTGGGTAAACTGGCCGCCGAGGGACGCCTGGAAGAAGTGAAAATCGTATTGGGATGGAAACTAAATACTCGAACCCTGTTGGCCCTTCCTGAACATAAGTACCTCGCATGGAGGAACTGTATCAGCAGCATTCTCAAACAACAAGGCATCGCCATACGAGCAGCCCTCCAAACTCTCATCGGCAGACTCACCCACATGTCCATGGAGATTCCCCAATCCCTCCATTTCCTAAGTCGGCTCCGCCATTTGGAACAGCTACCACAAAACAGAAGAATCATCAAACTCAACCAGGACCATGGAAAGGACCTTTAATTTTTCCAAGTGCTCCTCACCAAAGCTCACAAAGGTATCAGCATGAACCTAATAGTAATGAGACAGCCAACAGTCACATACAGGTAAGCCCCTGCCCGTGGGGAATGGGCGGCTACAATTCAAAAGGGAGGGCATGGAGATACAAAATCCCTAAACATCACCTCTTCAAGATGAACAATAATGTTCTTGAATACCTATCGCCAATCATAGGGCCCTGGATTGATATAATCGAAAGTGCACTCCCGCTGTCCTCATGATGTCTATCAATGACAGACAGCACAACATTGGCGGGCTAGTTACACAGATCAAATTTTGTGGAAACAGAAGATAATCCAGAGCTGACAGCACTAAACAGAGACACGGCGAGGGCGCATGCATTGCGCCAAATTTCACATGGTGTGAAAGACTTTGCGCAATGGTTTCCTTGGGAGGACAACAAGGTGGCTGATTCACTATCCCGCGACTTTCACCTTAACACATGCGTGCTAACAACCTTTCTCTCCCACTTTTGCGCAAAACAGATTCCTTGTCCAGCATTGTAGATCCGTCCCCTGCCACAAGAAATAGAGTCCTGGTTCTATGCAGCGATGCAGAAATTGCCCGATCAGAAGCCATCACGAGAAACACGCAAAAGGAGTGCTCTCGCGCGTGGTCCCGATGGACAACGTTTTTTGACAGCATTGAAATGAAAGATGATGAATTCCTGGAGTCGTTTGCCCAAGCAACCAAGACGCGAATCCTCGCCATCTTCGCACAATTAGTTCGAAATAGGGAAGATCACGTGGCACAGACCTTCCGTGACTGCCAACATGTCGACCCGAGACTGGACGAGTCAGGAAACTTTAGCAGACTTCTATCAAGACAATATACGGGATATAAAAATAACGACCCAGCTACAAAACAGCAAAAAGCAGTACCCATCTCAATCCTAAACGTGGTAGAGCGAATAAAAAACACCGAACGATTACAGGCAATCAGTGAACTCGTAACAGGCGTTTTTTTCTTCGCAATGAGGAGTTGTGAAAACCTAACAGTCACAACCCCCGCATCAGAACGAAAAACAAAACGCCTACGACTTCGAAATCTCCGTTTCTTTCGAAATCACCGCTTGCCAACCCACGAAGATCCTACATTGGAGTTTACAGATTGCATCTCTATTGTTTTCGAGGACCAGAAAAATCATGGAGACAATCACGACATTATTACACAGCAACGCTCGGGCGACTTTCGCATGTGCCCCGTTCGATCCTGGGCGAAAATAGCGAAACGAGTTTTGCGCATACTCAGGGGCATCCGATGCAACTCATGCGAATTCTTTTGTTAAGGAATTGTTTCGAAGGCTCTTCGACTAATGTTGGTAGTAACATTAATATTATGAGTTCTAATTCTCTAGACAAATGTATTTCATACGTAAGCCCCTTGAAATTGTTGATATTTTTTCACCAAGAATGATAAATGCATAAAAAGGAAATCATCAAAAAATTCATGTGCCGTATCAATCTGGTTTTGTGAGCAATTCACTGAACAGCAGAAGAATGGGATTGTAGATCTGTCCGTCCTTGAATTTGTTTCAATACGTCCTAATTTTAATCGTATGTACATGAAGTATGACGATTTGTGTGTGTGTGTGTGTCTGTGTTGTTTATATAGGAACATGGCTTTGTACCTATGACAGTGCCCATGAACTAATCTTTCAGGTCATCAGCTCACGGTCTCCTACCATACATATCGCTAAAAAGCTGCTACATGTTTCGTCAACCATCTCACCTTATCCGAGGATATCAGGAACATGTAGTTTTTATATGTACGGTAGGGTTATGAAGACACGAGGCTTTTCACGTACTCGGAGCTGAGAGGACCCGGGTCCGATAAGGAGACCCCGTAGCCCATATGCTTCGATACGTGACTCTGTACTCCGGCCAGAAAAATGAATGTGGAAAGACAGTATGACGATTTGTGTAACTGAATGGCAGGACGCACCTTGACGTTTGATGTTTTTTGCTTCTGGTTTTCTCATGTACGGAGAATACTGAGAAATGAATTAACGATGAGAATAATGCGTTGTAAAAAGTTTGTTTGGGAAGCAAGGATATGCATTTTTAGAAGTGTCCATACAGATTATTTGGTTATGCATTAAATCTAATATGCTTTTTTCGTTTCAAGAATGTAATGCTGATAACAATGTTCATACACAAAGCAGATTAAGAAGGTATTATGATGCCCCAAAAAAGTTTATACTTTCTAATAAATTGTCTTTTTTACTGCTGTGTACAGTTTTTCAATTACATTAATATTATGAATGATATAAGAACATTGCCAAAGTCAAAGACAGGATGCAAATTAAAAACTAAATTAACAGTCAGCAGAAAAAAAAGGAGCAGAAAATTGTATGCTGTTTTTGGTTGGTTAGTTTTCTATACATCTTGGCCCGATGAAATTGGTCATACATGATACGATCTATTTTTATCAGATGAATTCTGTATTGAATATATTGAATAAATAATAAAACGCTTCATCTTTATCTGCCTTATGAGGTATTTACCAGGCTTCTTTGGAATAAAATCTTTATTGTCGTCATTAGAGCATTTGGTCACTTCTCGTATCTAAATGTCACAGTAGATGAGAATGAACTGAAAGAAGAAGAATAATCAATGAAAGTGGAATGAAATCTTTGTTCTGTAATCTCGACACAACAAAATATTGAAGATTTCATATTTTACCCTTTATTGTAAACAAAAATGAAGATACAAATTTATGCGATTTATTACTATACCTATATATGTTAAAATGATAAATATATATAACTAAAATAAAACTAGCATTACATCCTTCGTCTCTTGTTCAAATGAGAAAACATTTCTGCACCATCATCTTCATGAACTTCACCTTCCTCATCGTCATCGTCATCCTCATCTAGACTTTCCTTTTGACTTTCAATAACTTCACCTTCTTCTTCTTCTTCTTCTTCCTCCTCCTCCTCCTCTTCTTCGTCTTCTTTTATTTCACCCTCTTCTTCCTCTTCTTCGTCATCTTCATCGTCATCGTCATCTTCATCTTCATCTTCATCGTCATCAAAAGGATTATGACTAGGGGTAGGAATAGCCTGTTCTACAAATTCCTCTCGTGAAGATTTTTGTCCGGTATCAGAATGGATGGGAAGAGAATGACTTTTTTCCGTAGATTTTTGAGAATGTTCATCATTTTCGGAATGTGGGACAATCACTTCTTTCAAAGGTTGGTAATCTTCTGTCACCTGTCCTTCTTCTTCTTCTTCCTCCTCCTCGTCGTCCTCTTGAATTTCTCCCTCTTCGGCAGATTCACTCTCATCATCTACATGATTATCATGATGTCCTTTGGAGATGCCCATAGCAGAGGAGGTCATACTATCTCGACGTGTAATATGATTCATTGACATGGCTTCCTCTTCTTCATCCACTACATCATCATCTTCCTGCACTTCATTCTGTGATATGTCATCATCCAAATGACGTTGTGCATCTTTGATCAAGTCCGATGGAATTCTAGATTCATCTCCAGTAACATCTCCCTCTTCCTCCTCTTCTTTAATCTCCCCCTCTTCCTCTTCTGTATCAAAAGGAGTTAAATTTTGTTCTTGATCCTGTTCTCCACTATGCATCCCCTCTTCATTCTCTAAGTCATCCTCTTCCAAGCGACCTCCCTCCTCCGTCGTTGGTTTGACAGTGATTTCAGCTGGAGTAGGAGTTTCTTCTTCTTCATCTTCTTCCTCTGTTTCTTCTTCCGTCAAACCCTCCTCCTCTTCTTCTTCTTCTTCCAAATCACTGTGCTTCGAAGGATGCAAATCTGCCGCTTTCCATCTAGCACCTGGAGTCGTCAGAATTACATTGTGTCTACGTAAAACGGCCTCTGTCTCGGTCCTAATCAATGTCATTAAGGCACATAATGCATCGCTCTTTTTACGATCCAAACGCATCGATTCTTGCAAATTTTGATTTAATTCACGTTCTTGATGTAAAGTCTGCTCCAATCGTTGAATTTCATGACGTAAATTCTGAGCTTGCTGTATCTCATTAAACAAAGTAGGAAAATAGGATTCGGGTAAATTGTGTTCCAGTAAAGTACATTTCTCCCATTTGGTACTTAAGGCAGCTCCCAACATTCTATCGGGGGCACTACTCAAATAAGAGACCAATAAGGGAACACCTGTAGGGGTTCGTGGCATAGTTTGAGAGATCCAGGGGAGCACGTTTTCATCGGTTTCTGTGGGTTCGGCATCATCTAATTCACGTAATCGACGTTTGGTATGTTCTTTTTTCAGTTTTTTGCGATGATGATTATGATCCTCATGGTCAGATGATCGTGTGGGACTACGGGATCGTTTATGTTTATGTTCAGAAGAATCCATATCTGAATCGCGTTTGTTCAGATAACTTCCACGTCGTTTAGGGGGTGGTTGATGAGAAGTGCTATTAGAAGGGGTTGGGGTAGAAGAGGTATCGTCTTTTTCAGCGTTGGGGGATGGAATCAATGTGGGTGGAGTTTCAATTTTGTTGGTGAGATGTTCAGCGTGACATAATTGTTTCTCTAATTGTTTCCAAAATTTCAAGAGTTCATTTTTAGCTTTTGATTTCGTGTTAGTTTTGCTTTCATTATTGGCTCCTGTATTCGAAACATTCGAAGTATTCGTTTCCACATCATTTTGATTAGTAGATGGTGCAGTGTCTACTTCCATAATAGGAGTGGATGTAGTATCTCCTACTTTGGGTCTCTCTACAGGTGTCATAATGGCATCTTCTTTTTCTTGACTTTTTTGTTGTTGTTGCAAAAATTGTGTTTTCTTTTGTTGCAATCTAGATTGAAAACACATCCAAGCTTCTTGTGTCGCTGCTAATCTAACCCTACGTAAGGCCAATACATCTCCCCGTTTTTCAATCAAGGCCTTCCAAAACGCCATTTCTCCTTCTAATATTTCCCGTCCCTTTTTCAATCCTTGACTTTCATGTACATAATGCGCCCTCAAACTAAGATATTGCGTCTCCAGCACTTCTCGTTTAGCCTCGCTCGCAGCAATTCTTTTTCGTAAAAGCGCAATTCGTTTTTCCTCCTCTGGATCAATCTTGATGGGCATACTAAAAAACGGCGCTGTGCGCGGAGGATACCGCGGTGGATATTCCTCATATGGTTGTTTCGGATTGAGATATTCATAATATCGTTGTCGATAGGTTATACACGCGGCGTGATAGGCGTCCATCAAACGTAAATCTTTTTCTAAATCAACTGAATCGAGTGGTTTGAGTTTGGTCAATCGAGCGCCTAAATACCGACCTGTCATTCCTTGCGCTAGTTGATTTGCATCAATGGAGCGATATTGCAATATACCTCCAATGGCTTCGTCGCTGGGATCAGGTCGTGTCGAAGATGAGTTTTTATTACTGCTATTGTACCTACTTGGAAGGCGATGGCGGGATTTGTAGGAGGATGATCCCTTGACTCTACCAGACCCGACGGTAGATCGACCAATTCGTTGTTTTTTCATCTTTTCGTTGAATAATTGAGTTTTGATCTGATTTTTAGATTCGCCAAAATAGAGGAATTTTCAAACAATTCAAATTGTTTCAATCAATGATGATAACGGTCTACACTAATAATCGTTCACTGCGAAGGTGCCAATCAATTTCAAGCCTTCAATTCAATCGCAGTGATTGTCAACAAATATATTTGTGCAATTGGCATGAAGTTGAATATAATATATATGGAACTAATTAGTTAAGTTAGGTATATGAATATATGTTTCATTTCATTAGCAACGCTACTTACGTTTCTCCAGAGGTATATTATATATCAATTGTTTCTTCGAGAGTCACCTCATTTTAAATTCGATACTTAGAAAGAGACTTTGTTACACCTTCTAAACACTCGTTATTATTTAGGACAGTCCCGATCAACGTACTTACTCTACATACAGTACAGTACAGTACAGTACGATGTAAATTTGAGACGATATTGACGATGACAGCAATTTATTCGCCATCATGTTTCATTCTCATCCATGGCTCATTTTCATTATTTTTCTGATCGCTTTTTCAAGAGGGTTCACTTGAGAATAATGGACGAAAGTTGATGTTGCATTGGAGAAACCATTTATATATGATGAAACCCAAAGAGAAGAATACAAATAAATCATAATTGGAATTATTATGAATAAGGTTACACACTTAGTAACTTCAAAGTTCACTTTGTTGCACAAATTCGTTTTACAGTATGATAAATTATAGTGAAGAAATCATGACAATAAATATATCACAATGGATAAAAAATGAAATGGAGCAAGAAGCATTCAAAAATCGAAACAAAAAGTATAGGATAGAATAAATGCAAATGAGAACCATCATAAAAACGAATTTCATTTATGGTGGAAGAAAATAGGATCAAGCGAGTATATATAAATAAAGAAGACATGTGTGAAATAAATATAAAGAAGGGAAAGTCAAAAAAAGATTGTTTCCATTGAAATAATCACACAGAATCACAAACAAGTTAACTCTTGTTCATCCAAGCTGGTAGATTGGACATTTTCCTTACACTCGTTTCCTTTGCTGAGGCGGTTGAGTCTTGTGCTGCCTGTTGTTGAGTTGCTGTTGCTCCGCCACTTGCTCCATATGGATTGGGTGTTCCTGCTGGTGGAGACCATGCACCATAGTATTGGCGGGCGGTTTCTTCTCCATAATATTGAGCATATCGCCAAAAAGCATCATAATATGCAGTTGGGTCTGTTGGCGTTTCATTTGTTGTAGCTGCTGTTGAGTCCGTTGCTGCAGCTGGGGCAGATGCGGTAGAAGTTGCTGCAGCAGTTGTAGACGCTGCGGCTGTGGTTGTAGCTGAAGCACTGCTAGCACCACCAGCTTGTTGTGCTGCTTGAGCCGCATAATATGCGGCCCATTCAGCAGAATAATCTGTTTTCTGTTGACCTGCAGCTGCAGTTGTATTTTGACCATATCCTTGACTTTGACCATATTGTTGACCATATGCGGATTGCTGTTGTCCATATCCTCCAGAAGATTGGCCATATTGTTGCCCATAAGATGATTGCTGACCATTTTGACCATATCCGGATTGCTGACCATACCCAGTTTGCTGCGAAAAGTTGTTAGTAAAATTTGCTCCGCTCATGACGCTCTGGGATGATTGCTCCATTACCATTCGTTCAATCATGGCCTTTACTTGTTGACATCCTTCGAGAGGGCCTGATACCGTTGCAACACGGGTGACAGCTCCTGGGGTTGGTTGGGAGGGGATTTGGATTCGTGTTTGGGTTTTCTGTTGCATTTCACGAATAACGCAGCCCTGTCTACCAATTATCATCCCAACATCCTTATCTGGAATCTGTTAATATAGCATTTTTCATTTCAAGACGAGTGTTAGGAATTGCATGAAATATTTTCTACAGCAAATTTGATTCATGCGAACATCTTCGGTTTATAATTTGTAAATCATTGACATGGGTCATGTAATTTCAAAAAGGAATTGTAAACGACATGGAAACATTGAAGATCGATTCTCTTTCCATATTTCATTTTTATTAACCCACTTATTATGTTTTCAAATCAGAGTTTTATGATAAGAATTGAAAATAAATGTACTGAAATGAAAAAAGCATGTCTTGATGATCGATCGAACTACAAAATATCCAGCATGACAACCGCAATCCTTATATATTCAGGCTGATACAAAAAGAAGTACCTGGCTCAAAGTTTGGGAATTTTTGGGGATTGTCATAAATGTGACGTTCACACAACACAAAAAATAGATCGTTGCAATAATGAAAATACACACCAATAAACAAACAGATATACAACAAGAAATGGACACACACACAAATAAAGATATTGGAAGCTTCCGGTGGATGACAAAACATAAAACACGACAACGCACGATTTTTGAAAAGAAATAGCAAATCTGAATTAACTCACCAAGACCTGCACACTGGAGTCTCCGGGAGAACCACTAGGAGCCTGACCTCCATGGTTTTGATGAAAGTTGATTTTGTTCCGTAAAATCTCTTCTACCATTTGTTTAGCATAGTTAGCACCCTCTAAAGTTGCGTGAGTAACAGAAATAGTTCGGACCATGGGATTATCATTGTCCCCTACAGTAGGAATTTGTATATTTGCTCCAGATCGTTCTTGAATTGAGCGAATAGTGACACCTCCCTTTCCAATGATGAGACCAACATCGGCATCCGGAACTTGCACTGGAACAAGCTGCATGCCGGCTGACATTGCGTTCTGAAGGGATTTTTGAGCATCATATGGTCCAGAAGGATGATTGTTGTTTGATTGGTAAGGAAAGCTGCCGGATTGTTGCGCATTTAAACGCTCTCTCTCTGCTACCATATGTTCGATGATTTGACGACATTGTGCAATGCTTTCCTGCGTGGAACCAATAAGAGTAATGATTCGAGTGGAAGATCCTGGTGCCATTTCATGTTCTTTTTGAATCTGAACTCTACACGATGTGCGACGTTGCATAGAAGTAATGGATTCACCTCCTTTGCCGATGATATATCCTACAACTCCATTGGGAATGCCCATTTGCTCTTCAATTGGACCCATTGATGCCATGCCCGTAGCACCTACTCCAGCACTACTCGAAGTGGCTGCAGCAGCACCAGCTGGGCCATAAATTGAATGTCCCATTGCTTGCCCAATGAGCTGCGCGACAGGAGCAGGCTTGTATGAAGATACTGAAGGGGCCGCAGTAGCCACTACAGGATTGGTTCCTGCGGGACCAGCACCGTCAATGTTGCTACCTGACATTTCTGCTAGTTGACGTGTTTTCTCTGCATCTGCTTTCGCAGAATCATTTAGAAGCTCTTGAATGAGTTCTTCAGCCTTGTTAACGCATTGATGATCCCCTTCCAGTAGCACATGCAAAGGTTCGTCAGATGATAAGCCAGTACCAGAGCTTCCTTTACCTCTAACTTGAATCTTGACGCGCCCGCCGGCTTCTGCTTGGAGAGCCTTTTGTTTCGAGCCACCAGGTCCAATCAGAAGACCAACGTAATTGTATCCAGGATTTTTGTCCACAGGGATCCAAACTTTTTTTGAAGCTTCTACAGACGAACCGCCGTCTCTCAATCGTTTGCTTCCATCCCCATCATATCCTGTGCTATCTGCCGCTGACGCCCACCGTTTACGCTTTGTTGTTCCACCAGTCCCATCATCATAAGATGAAGAGGGGCCTGACGTTTGAGCCAGTTTCGCAGCGATTGCTTTGGCGCGTGCGACAGCGTCATCTATATTTGCTTGGTCGGTTGACATGATCCAATTTCACCAGATGTGCGAGGGAAAGATATTGACCAGTAAATCGAACTCGTCGTGCTTTCCATACGTAAGCTAATATAGAATTTGGTTGTTGTACGAAAGGCAGCTAACACACCAAAATTAAAATTTTGCCTGAAGATAGTACGGTACCAATTGTACGTGAGACAAAGGATGATATACAAAACTATATGAAATGTAAAAATATCGTCAAAATCAAACAGAAAGTTGCGCTTTTCAAAATTTGAAAAAAAAAGAAAGTTGGAATGTGACAAATCCATTACAAATGCTACTTGCAGCTTAATGAAAGAATTGGTGATAAAAAGTAGAGAAAGATCACTTTTTCTTTTGATTTCTCATAAGTTTATAGCAGACAAACAAAACATTCTGAGATCATTGTAGGATATGTAGAAAAGCAAGATAATCTTTTTGCGGTATCACCAATTCATTTCGGATGAAAAGTTAAGCCTCGTCATACAATTCATATGAAAAGAAATCATGGAATGTATTGGGCAATAGTGTAACTACTTATTCAATAGTTGCAACAAATTGTCTGCTTTTATATTTACGCTCGAAATTGACTTTGTTTGAATAAATGTAGTTGAAAAAAAAATAATAATAATAAAGAATAAAAGACAATGTCAAATTAATTAATAATTTGTACGGAACATACCTTGCACACTCTGACTGTCAATAAGAAATTTGTTGGACCCACGCTATATTGTTGACAATTGACTTCATCAATTTAGTCAATAAACAAATTGTAGTACGGAAAAGTTATAAAATTGCATGTGAAAACCTTTCTGCTGCTATGATTAATAGTTGATGAAATAACTTCGTTATGAAAAAGAATAAGGAAACAGATGGTTCTAATTAAGACCAGGTTGAATATCTGAAAACTGCTGCAGCCAAAACAAAAATCTTCTTCATGAAAGTTAATTTTATGAGAACAAGCAGACCAATCACGAAAGAGGAAAACACAAAGCTGTGGGGTCTGTCTCAGAACATTGCCATTAGACCAATTAAAATAATATCATACACAACAACAACCTATTAGTAAATTACCACATTTCAGAAAACGAAAGTCATTCTCCAACATAATTAATTTGATCGGTACCGTAGTCTTCATTTTACGGAATATATACGAAATGGGGACTAATAAATAATTCTCTTGTCAGCAGGAATCACGAGTTAGTTCTGAAAATAAGGAAGGACAAAATCAATGCCACAATTTTGGCTATCCTACAAAGAAAAAAATATGTTCAAAACACTTCTGCTCCTTTACTTTCTGGACTCTTCTTCCTCTTCAATGGCCACTGACGTGCCAACTTTCGGTTATAAGCATTGTAAATGTGATAATAACATAACCCCTACTAATTCCAGCATACCGGAATTAGGATTGAGCGCAAACGAGATGAGCTCCTACGGAATCGGTTGTGGCCCCCACGACATTAATACTAAAGATTGTAAGCAACCAGATGATATTCCAGAAGATTGTCAATCAATCTTTCCCTTGCCCTCAAAATGTAAGAAAGAAATTCCTTCCTGGTGTAGTATATCATGGTGTTACATTGCCAACGAGACAGACTGTAGTGTACCATTCTCTAAATCAGGATATTATGAAGATAGATTCTATAGTTATGCAGCTTGTGGTGAAAGAAATCTATATAGTTCAAACCCACTGGAGGACAGTTTACAGGACACCGTATTGAAGGTAGCATATAGAGTCAACAGTGGTGGGTGGCTAGGTTCTTACCATCCTGATGGAAATAAAAATCAGGTACCAATGAAACGAGATGATCAATGGTATGGAGTTGTACCAGAATTTATTGATAAATTTGCTGAAAGCTCCGGTGCTAACATTAATATGACAGAAGCACCGCTTTGGGTATATGACGTTGCTAATTTTTCAAGTGACTTTACAAATTGTGTTCATGCGGTATCACTTGGAATGCTTGATTTTTGTGTTGGAATGTTCAGTATTACAACACAAAGGGCAATGATGACTTCTTTTTTCACAATTGAAACGACCTCCATGTTTCTTGTTCAAAAAGAAGAAGCAGAAGAATCATTTCAACATAGAATATTTCGTGCGTTTCAACCTTTCACAGCATCAGCGTGGTTATGTACAGTAGTAGTTGCTGTGTTTACTACATTTATCTTACTTTGTCAAGAGGCCATTCCAGGAGGAATAAATAGTTCACGAATGCAGGTCAAAAAGAAGTCTCTCTTGGCCCGCTTTGGTAAAAGCATATACTTGGGATTGAACGCTTTTCTTGGTGGAAGTGTCACTGATGAACTTAAGACATGGCAAGGAAGAGGTACTGGAATAACTTTGGGAATGTTTGGTCTAATCATTATATCCATGTACACTGCAAATCTTACCACGATTCTTGTGTCGAATGCATCAAGAATACCAATTTCAAGCATTGAGGATGCTATTGCGCAAAATGTAGAGATTTGTGCAATTCACAGCACCCTTACATTGGCCAAGGATCTTTATCCGGTGGCGGAATGGAGAGAACTTAAAAACAGAAAAGTTTTACTTGAATCCATTGCAGATGGTACTTGCAAATGTGGTATCATGTATTTAGAAGATCTGGAAGTTTCACAATCTGAGGCTAAATATTGTGATTTGACACCTGTCGGTCTCCCAATATTAAGTATTCACCGAGGAATACCACTAAATCCATTGAAGGCGAAGGCCTTAAATTATCATTTCCATAAGCTCGCAAATAATGGTGTATGGAGTAAACTGAAGCAAAATGGTATAGCAGATAAATGTGCATCTAAAAAGATTAAAGAGTCGTCGAAAACAATAAGATTCGGGATTCTTGACCTTGCTGGTATTTATATAATATGTTCGCTTAGCACAGCATTTTTTGCTATTCTTTCCGTTTTGCGATGGAAATGCATGCGTTTGCCTCCAATTGATGAAGAGAACCATGCTGAAGAAACAAGTTATGATGGAGTCCAAAAGGACTTTTCCGCTTGCATCAAATAAATGGGTTATTGGTGCCTGCATACATCATGATGTGATGGTGAAATGGAGGGATTTTTATTACTGAAATGATCCTTTTATAACTAATAATATTTTTATGAAAAAAAAAGATTCTAACAAAGGAAACAATGACATGCAAATTCTCAGCCATGATTGCAGAATTGTTTAGTACAATTCGTGGGCGTTTATCTGTTGCATTCTCTTATCTTGTGAAAGGTTAGAAAATTTTCACAATTCAAGATATTTATTTTCCATTAGAGTGAATACAAATTGGAGCGAAATAGTTTAAAAAATGCTGATTGTTTATACTCTTCGCAGCGTTGGGTCGTTAGGACTAGTTGGATTCACTTTAGGTTGATCCCGGCTCATTTTTAATTGTTACATTGTAGATTGAAAAATCACCTTATTACCTGATGTTTCCAGGCATGTTGGCAAATAGAAGGGAAAATGACACGATGTAATTATCATCATACATAAAATTTACTTGGAAGTTATTTCAAAGACTGGATGAATTTTCTCAAGAAAAGGGTAAGCCTATCTATGTGAAGGTATATGAGAATCAAAAAGTGCATAAGAAAACGAAATAGTAACGGATGAAGCAGGAAGAAAATTATTTAAATCAACTTTCATATTAGAACTTTAAGTAAATGATCATTGTTCAGACTGCCGATGGCTTGAAGTGAGATGAAAATGAAAAGCGCTGATCATTTCATTTCTAATGTATAGAGTATTTTTACTTTTGATGGATTGTTGCACATTCATGCTCGGCCTGAAGGTACGGTAGGAAAAACAAGGGGATTTTTTTTACAAAAAGAATGTTAGGGCTCTTAACTGCTGTGAACAGCAGCAGGTTTTGATCATTTTTAGCAAATATGATTTTTAAGAGTGTATCTTGCTTTGTTAAATTTTGGTCTATGCCGGTCAGGTAACTAATGTAGAAGCGGAAAATAAATCACGATAATAAACATACAGAAGAAAAACTTAGTTTATAATCTTGATTTCTATCATAACACAAACAACACGGTCTAAAGGGTTCCTGCACAAATTCGAATTTGATTATTTTCTATTCTGATTCAAATGAAGACGATGATGATTTTGATGATTTCGATGAAATACTTGAAACACATGAAGTTCTCTCATATGTTGGATTTGTAATTTTATTCAACGCATCGCTAGAAATATTGCGTGGTTTTCTCTTGTTTTGATCACGTTCAATTTCAGATGCAGCGACTAAAATAGTGTGCAATGAAGTTAGTGGACTTTGGTGTTCATTATTCTCTCCATTTCGCAACAAAAAATCTGGTATTAAGTCATCCTTATTACAACTTGCAAAATTTTTTTTCTCGCATTCAATACTTCCTGATGACAATCTACGCAACTTGTGTCGCTTGAAAAAACGAGCTTCCAGAGTCAACTTTTCAGTTGATTCCTCTTCATTGTATACATATGAAGTATTGGCATTTTCATCTTGTTCTGGTGGTATCAATGCTACGGTCCTATCAGAACAGATTGAAGATTGTGAAATATAGCTGCTCACTCTTTTCCTAGACTGTCTTGATCGAACAAGCCCATAATGTGTAAATTCAAATGAAGCAGGGCCATTGCTTGAGTAAAGAGGCGTTCTTCGCACCTCACTTATTTGCATGGTTGATAGATGATCTGCTTCTCCCGTCAGAGACATTTTCCAAGAACTATAGGAGATTGACTTAGAAATGCTGTATAGAAGATTTTAGTTGATATATTTTTATTTCAATTCAAAATATATGAGCCTACAGTAATATCGGAGTGTTTTGCAAAGGGATTTGAATTTGAAATCAAGGACTTTTAGAGGCAAAAAATGATTGAATACTGTCAGAGTGAATCGAAGTAAAAGTAAGAGTAAATTAGCTTTATGGCACCCTTAAATTCACTTAAATCTCGTAGATAGTGTATGAGATATCGCCGTGACATTTGAAATTCAAAGTGCACGAAGTCCTCATAGTCGATATTTTATGTTCTTCTATCTGATCTTTGTCTCCCGCCTCTTCTCGAGATTTCAACAGTTAGGGCTCTATACGTTCGTAGGATTTATATCATATTACTACATAAGCTTGTCGAATTCAAAGAATTACGTACAGAAGCACGATCGTATTTCTGGTTGTAATTATATAAATTAGAAACATATGAAATAGAGAAATATAGTGGCAAAATCTCATCTTTGTACTATGGTTTCGATGCCATGACTCTTAGTTATAAGCAATCTGGTTCGTATGTTCTCCTAATTATCACGGCTTAAATCTTTCTGGTTCTATTGTTTGGATATTTAAATTTATCATTTAAGTGTCGCTTAGCTTATGCTTGCCGCCTTTTCAGACCGTTTGAATCAGACGCGATGTAAAGGTGAACAATTGGCCAAAGCTATAATGATAGTGTCTATGTTGACAAGTTCCTATTGTCAGGATTTGAAATTATTCGACTTTAATAGAAATACCGTTGAAAAGGAATGTATCACTAATTTAGGCTAGATCAAATAAATTTATAACCGCCACTATTTTCATTTGTTTGGTTTTGAGTGAGCTATGTTTTTAACCGTTCTACATTAATATGAACATAAAATTGATTTATTTATTTATTTTTTAGGATTATATGATGTTTCAATATGAATATTTTTGAGGTGGAACAAACTAGAATATCGTGGAACATAAAAGGTTCCTTTTATGCAAGAGTCACGGTTCGCGTACGGCTTCAGCAGTTATCGAATAAGCAAGGTACTATGAGCAGCAGATCATAAAAACTTACATTCGGGACCTAAATTGTTGTACTTTTTTTTGCGTTGGTATTGTGCTGATTGTACGGTGCATTTCATTGTGCATGTTGACAAAAAAAAACTGCACATGAATAATAGGGGTAATGATGCAAAACAGCTTCGATGATTCGGTTCAATCGTTTTATGTAGCTTTTGAGGAAACTCGCATTCTAATACCTTCCTCTAGTGACATATCTGATGATGCATCTATCAAAGCTGGTAAATTTGCAGAACGACTTTCTTATTTGAATAGTTCTCTCGAATCAATCTATTTGTGTGTGGAGGAAGCAAATAAGGATATCCATCAGGTTATTGCTGATGACTGCCAAAGAAAACTGAAAGAGCTTTCTGTGCAAATATTTTCTTTATTAATATGTCATCCACTTGCTCAAAATGATGATGAAAAAATGTTTGTTGATTCTCCTCCAGTCGATGTGCTTGATGAAGACCAGCCAGCAATAGCCTTCATAACAGAACTAAGCATTTTACTCCAAACAAAATCAATTGACTCGCATTCGAATACTGTTTCTCAAATTATTGATGCGTATGCATCATACCAACGAAGGGTTTTACGGCAAAGATCTAAACCTTCAATAGCATACCTTGCCGAATTGCGTCGATCTGGAACTTTGAACCAAGTATATACCTCCCAATATGAGGTGAACGTTCATGAGGAAGGTGATTTGATAGAAGATACAGATGAAGCATTTCAACAGCAACAAAAACAACCGCATGCTCATACCATAACTGTCATATTTGGAGAATCTTCTAAACTTCTTCAACCATTAAGTGAATGGAAAGCTTCGCTTCCAATGACAACGGAAAGTCGTAACCATAGTGATAATATGATGCCTGAATATCTCCATCAACTGTGTGCCTCCTCTATGAAAATTTTGAATACTGAAGGACAGAAGTTAACTACTGCTATCATCAAATGGATCGATAAAGACCATGACATTAAAGGCTGGATTGATTGTTCTATTGCATATCACAAGCAAGATAATGGCTCTATAACATTTGACTCGTTACAAAATTTAGATGTTACATCTTTAGAGAGAATATGCAACGAATTGTCATTTTTGTGTCAGATCTTGGCTCGTTATATTCAATTTATTTCCTCCATTGGATCTTCATGCGCAGAAAATGTCTCGTCTCCATCTTCGTTACAACTAGAATATACAAACATCTCTTCACTTCTATCTCAGCAATGTGGTCATTATGCTTCTTTAGAAGACTACTTTGCTTGTATTTCGTTACTTAAAGCTAAGTCAATTGCAACTCCAGTCCCAATTATCACTGGGGAAAAAGTATACGTCCCAAGTATAGTTGAAGATGCATACTTTGTAAGTCAGCGTGCGTTGGAAAGAGCAAATGAAACAATGAGCCAGCATGCCATTATAACCGTAATGCATAGAATAGAAGAAATGTGGGAATGCAGTGGAGTCAATAATGTCATGAATAGTGGAAATAGAGGTGTTTATGAAGCTTTAATGGGCGAAGGGTCAATTTTGGATGTCGATGAAGTAGAAAATGGTGGTGATCTGATAAATGATGCTGAACAGGACCAATCGCAGCAGCTTTCGCATCAACAACAGCAATCAAAGAACCAAGGGGGTGGATTCTTTTTTGCTTCAGCATTTTTAGAAGCGATAGAACAGGACATAGGGAAGAATCAAGCTCGATTGCAAAAGCCTATAAATTCAGAAAGAAAGAAACCACGGAAAAAGAATCCTGAATCTCACCTTTTATCCAAAATTTGCCTTATGAATGGCTTATCTAGTGCTGCCTCTGCCTGTAAAGCTTTATCATCTTTGTTAGATTCTTTTGATCCAGAACAAGATGCGTCTTGGAATACTACCAATAAGAGTAGCGGTACATCAAAACTACTCAAATTATCGCAGGAAAATTTACTTTCACATGCAAATAATTATACTCGACTTCTTTCCAAGATGACACATGAAATTGTAATAGAGTGGTGCGGACCAACCGAATTTGCTGATCTATTACCTATTGATAGAATACAGACTTATATTGACGAACAAAACTATTGTATACAGGATAATGAAACTTTGATGAATGAAGAGGGAAAAGTCGAAAGAAAAATCACAATGACTTTGGAAGAAGGTAGATTTGTTAGAGAAGTTGTGAAAGGGGGGCGTTGCGAAGGATCAGTAACTATGGAAATTGTTAAGGTTTGTAAAAATCAATGAATTTCATATGTTGTTTGATCGAAACAAAGCATTTAATATTCATTTCATTTTCGTACAGGCTCTAACATCATTGTTTGCCGAAGAAGTGTTTCTGAAGAATCTTCTCCATCCATCCTCCAACACTCGTTTCACGGATTGGGGGGCCCTTCTTTTATCAACACAAGTAAGAACCATTGAGAATCTGTTCTGTAACTTTTTACTTGATAATAAAAGCAATATTCATGCTAGTTCGGAGATAGCAAACACTGGTATTACATCGTATTCTTCCAGTAGTAGTAACAACGTTTCTAATGCTGTAAACACTGCACCTATTTTGGAGCGTTTGGAAAGATTATCACAAGCTGTAACTATTTTGCAATTAGAGAAACCAAGCGATTGGATAGGATTTAGATATAATTATGAAGGTGGTAAGGAGGAAGTACGTCGTTTTTTGAGTCGCGAAGAAGTGAAAACAATTATGAGCTTAAGAGTCGACTTTTCTGACGATGCTATTGAAAAAGCCTGTTCAAGTTAAATTCGCATTCTCTAGCGTTTTATTAGTGAAAAAGAAAAGAAAATAATATATTTTATCAAACTTTTTATAAAGTTATGCTTTGTATCAGCTTTTAAGTAGAAAGACAAGAAACTCGAATTATGACGCTTAGCAAGTTTCATTGAGTGCTCTCATATTCTTTTTATAGTAGATTGTGTTGCAATACAATTATTTTGTGAGTTGGAAATTTGTTCATACACCAAAATAAAATGAGCAGACAGAAAATCAAATGATAAAGTGTGTTATGATATTTCTTACAAAAACTTTGTTTGTGTTTTAATGTTAAAAGAAAGGCTAAAATATGAAAAGGGGTGCATCGCATCGTAGCAGACCAAACGAAAAATGTGAAATGCAAATTATATTCATTCAATGATAAAAGACAAAACATCTCGGAAAGTATCATCATTCAATTCAGTCACTAATTTTTGCACGGTGTTATCGTTCACTTTCGAAACTCGATCCAATTCATCATGGCGTAATTGAATCGGTCGGGCACGGTCTTGAGTGTATAAGTTTCGCAAAACGATCAAGGATCCAAGAGGTTCCCAATTCGGAATTAGCGTCTGACGAGCAATAATCTCTATTGAGCACTTTCTTCTTTTCATATCTGACTCTCCGCCAACAGAAACAACATGAGATCGACCAATGCTACAAGTTCCGTGGCATAAGCGAGGTTTGCACACTCCCATGTCATGACATATCCAGCGTTGTTGATAGATATCGAATATATAAGTTTGAGAAGACCATGTGTCGAAGTTTCCATGCTTCCCACCTGAGACAATGATCCATCTACCACCTGCAACTGAAGCATCAGAGCTGTGTAATTTTTTCGGTAAGGAAGGAGCTTCTCTCCAAGTTTCGGAGATAGTGTTGTAAACGAACACAGATGACAAAAATCCACGTTGTCCTTTCCCTCCAATTACGTATATATCGTCACCCACCATGGCACAAGCAAAATCGTAAGAATAGGTTGGCATTGGGTCAATCGTGAAACATACGTTAGTTTTCGTATCATATAAAATGTTTTTATTCGTAATGCCACTTCCTCTTCTGCCATCATCACCAAGGATGTAAATTAAATGGTCCTTGGCCAAAGCTGCGTAAACATATTCGAGCTTGAAGAGAGAAAGGCGATGTACCTGCTGCCACTTTGATCGCATTGAAAGATCCAGACGAAACATCAACCCTCCATTGCAAATCACATAATAATTGCCGTTTGTGATGACACCTTTGCATTCGCAATCATATCGTTTAGGAAGCTCAGGTAAAATTAAATGCGAGTTAGTCTCAAGATCATACATTACTACTGATCTCAATTCTTCTCTTCGTTCTCCTTGTCCTCCAGCAATTATGACATAACGATCTTCATGTGCTGCAATCGCAAAATCAGTTCTTCGGAACAAATTATTTTCACTTAGAATTTTCCATGCATCATTTTTAACATTACTGTCACTATCTTTCCCAATTGGGACGGGCAGCTGTAATGAAGGAGTGTTGCTCATATTGTCTGACAACTAACTGTATTTATTAAGGAACGAATTTTGTTGATGTGGTGCAAGTTATTTATGTTCCAGAAAAGAAAAAGTATATATATGTACCTACTCTATTTCTGCAGGGCAATACACCAATTTAATGAAGCTTCAACAAACAGCCTTGTACCAACATATGGAAATTGTATGGAATTACAGCATACGGAAAGTTTTGATGACAACCTAATTGAGAATTTCAATTACGATCTCATTGATTGCTGAAGGATACCTAAACCCTATTTATAATTTTTTTTAATTCCAAACCTAAGTGTGTGGCACATATTGAATGTGAGTGAACTACAGAGAACGAAAAAATTATGGCATTTTTTTCATGAATCACGAAGAAGTTCTCGAAGAGGAAGCTCAAGAAAGACAAATGAAACTATTACTGTCAGTTTAAATTACATTATACGGTATCTGTACGTATGGGAATTAATTACAATCCACAGAATTAAAATGTATCTCCACAAATAAAACCTAAGACATATAAGGCCTCCTTCTTCGTATGAATCTCAGATCAGAACGCCGTTTTACAAAACTTTTGCAACAAATTCAAACGCCATGGAGTTTTATTTTTTTCTCATTATAAAAGGCCTTTGAATGAATCACACAGCTATCAGAAATAAATAAGATTAACCGGATAGGTAGTGTCTTATATTTTAATACGAATATCTGTAGTATGTGGCACTTCTGATAGATCTTAGATCGCCATTGCTATACCTATATTAATTAGAACAAATGAAAATGAGGAACTAGATACGCGTACGGTACAACATTTTTATGATGATTATTAATGTTACAGGCTATATATATATATACTATAGAAATAATTTGTGTTTAAGAAGTGTTCGTTTTTTTGTACGGATTTTTAACTACCATAGTTTCACATTTGTAAGTGTTAATATCTTTTGAGGTTGAGGTTTTTTT
>Ga0209092_10000934_pt1 | contig 29617 bp, 47 predicted proteins | sample FraStrMetagenome_FD_187446 | JGI IMG/M metagenome (GOLD analysis project Ga0209092, IMG submission 187446) | Marine eukaryotic phytoplankton communities from Arctic Ocean - Fram Strait ARC3M Metagenome (SPAdes) (version 2) | ecosystem: Environmental > Aquatic > Marine > Oceanic | place: Fram...
CAGGTGGTTTCCAAATTGGTAAAGGTGTTTGGGAAGGTGACTGGAAAGATCCTAATTGTCCTAAAGCACAAAAGAAGCGTGATGGCGTCCTACGTTGGATGGATGCATACATGGATTATGGTATGATCCTTGATATCCCGGCCTGGGTTGCACGTTCACCAGCAGGTGCAAAGGCTACAGGCATTAGTACATACGACGAAGCAGTTAAAGCAACACGCATCAACAATGACTATTGGATGAAACATAGAACAGGTGCTTGTAAGTTCCTTAACGTTTTGCAAGGTGAGAATCATGCAGACGCTGATGACTGGTATGAGCAAATGAAAGACTATTGTGATCCAGTTAAATATCCTGACAATCACTTTAATGGGTGGTCAATGGGTGGTCAGAACATGTGTGACGTGCATCTATTACTTAAACGTATTGTTACTATGCACTACGATGGCATGCTACAAAGCGGCATACATGATGTAATGCACTTTCTAGGTACAAGTAAACTAGAGTGGGCATGCTTGCTAACAGACGTACAGAGGGCTATACGCAAATACTATAACCCCACTATGATGCTTACATTTGATTGTGCAAGCCCATTCTTAGCAACTGCTAACGGACAGGTATATACATCTAATGAAACGCCTGATAGAGGTAAGTGGACTTACCGAATGGTGCCTAGCGTAGACGAACTAAAGTATGCTACTGATACTCGTACATTTAAAGACGCTACTACACAAGATGGCATTTTTAAAGTATTCGAAGATAGTCCACTAACTGATGGATTATTAGTTAATGACATTTGTACATACAAAAAAGGTGATCGAAATAAGATCGGAACACCTAAAGTAAGTGCAGGTGAAGTTGAACTTGATAAGAATGATAATCCTGTACTAGAGAACGGTAAACCTATTGTACGCAAGAAGGACTCAACAAGCTGGGATAGCTTTAGTTATGCTATTCAGATGGGTCATAACGTATGGACACACATTAATGCTGTACAAGAAGCTAATAGACAGTACGATGCAGGCGTTATACCTAAGATGCTTGTAGATGAAAAGTTTGACCGTATTTTGTTTAGAGATGTTATGGAAGAGATCTTTTCTAAAACAACTAAAGAAGAATCATTAGAAACAATTGAAAAGTACACAAAGTTCTGGATGGCTATTCCGGGTACTAGAGGTGCTATTGGTAAGAAGACTGTAAATAGTTCAACATTCTTTGATGCACTATTTGATGTTGAAGAAACAGTCGAAGCTGATGATGAATTAGATGAAACTAAGTTAGAGGACCTTGAGGATGAGCAACTATGATGAAGTCGAAGATAAACTTCGCGCACACTATGACGAACTAGAACGTAAGCATAGAGAACTTGACAACGAGCTAATTGAGCGTTATAATAATCAAACAATCACCGACGAAGCTCGTAGATTAAAAACTATGAAACTTTATCTTAAAGACGAAATGCATCGAATCAATAGTTACTTAATACAAAAAGGTTTAGAATGAAACGAGATTACGAAACAGGCACAGCAGACAGTATTACTTTCTTTACAGGTGTAGAAGTTGAAAAGACTCCTGCGTTTGGAATGAAGACATTGTTTGTTACAGGTATACAAGACTATAATGAAGTTATGGAGCATTACACATATCAACAATGCGAACATATCTTCTTTGGTGCTAATCACAGTTACAAGCCTGTTACCTCAGATGAGTTCGAAGACTGGGATCTAATGATCCGTGCATTTACAGATCAAGATATTCTATGTAGCTTAGACATTCCAAGTAACATTAATTTAGAATGGTTTCTAGATGGTGGACTTGTTGAAAGTGATAACTTTATACCACAGATACGTGTTGTAGTACCTTATGTTAAACAGTGGAATTATAATACAATGATTAAAATCGACGACAAAGATTTTAAAGCATCTAATCCAGGCGTTTGGTGCCATAGCCTGCATGATTTGATGGACCGTAATAAATTTACGGATTGGAGCAAATATGGCCTTGACAAAGTTCTAAAGTGAAAGTATACTAGTAATATGCAAGAACGCTATCATGAGTATATTTTACGCAGAACAAGAGAAGAAAGAATTATGACAGAACCTACTAAAAGTATTTGGGTTACATTCCGCAAAGAAGGTGTACATATGTACCCTGGTGCTGATACTGATCCTAAACTAGCAACCGGCGATTGGGATGATGTATCATTCCTAGGCATTCCACATCGTCATATCTTTCACTTTAAAGTACGCATCGAAGTGTTTCACAACGATCGCGATATTGAGTTTATTCAGTTTAAACGCTGGATGGAACGGTTGTATGCACAAGATGTAATTCAACTAGATCACAAGAGCTGTGAAATGATCGCAGATGACTTGTACAAAGAAATCACTGCAAAGTATCCCAGCCGCTTTGTAGAAATTGATGTCGCCGAAGATGGCGAAAATGGCTGTTCAAACTTTTATCCTAAGAATTAAAAAGGTAATAAAACTATGTCAATTGAAAATCCCGCTGTTCGTCGAGTGTTTGACGATTTGGATAAATTTCGTGATTTTTGTCGTTTTGAGGCAAAAGTCTTCAATGAAGCAGACATGTATAACAACGAAGCCCCGGTTTGGATCGCTTATAACAAGCATCAAGGATGGCTGCGAGCAAAAGCTCGAGCAGGTGCGAACTACGATCCTAATCGTCGTTCAAAGAGATCCAACCAAAGGTTTGATAAATCTAGGAGTAACTAAATGACAATCTTCATTGTAGATATCGAAGCAGTAGATACACGTTACACTGCACAGTGGAAGGAGTACTTACCTAAACAACTTCGGCATGCTACAAATGAAGAAGTTGTAGTTATTAGTGGTGGAGAGACTCCTCAGGCAACTACGCCTGGGGCGTTTCTTAACTTTGGTGGTACAAACGTTTACAAAAGTAAACAACTAGAAACCATCGGTGAAATGTTCTGTAAAGGACAAGTAGCCGATGGTGACTATTTCTTATATACAGATGCTTGGAACCCTACTGTTATACAATTAAAGTATATGGCAGAATTACTAGACATTGACATTAATATCGGCGGCTTGTGGCATGCTGGTAGTTATGATCCACAGGATTTCTTAGGCAGACTTATAGGTGATAAACCTTGGGTAAGACATGCTGAAATGTCAATGTATGAATGTTATGATGATAACTTTTTTGCAAGCGAATTCCATATTGACTTGTTTACAGACACTATGATGGACAATTATGATGTTGACATGGACAAAGCAATTAGAGTTGGTTGGCCCATGGAGTATTTAAAAGATAGTTTAACTAGCTACAAAGGTATGGAAAAGCGAGACTTGATCTTGTTTCCACATCGTGTTGCTCCTGAGAAGCAAGTTGAAATCTTTAGAGACTTGGCACAGCGGTTACCGCAATATGAGTTTGTCGTTTGTCAAGATCAACAACTTTCAAAGAATGAATATCATAATCTACTAGGCGAAGCTAAGATGGTGTTTAGTGCTAACCTACAAGAAACACTTGGTATTAGTTGGTACGAAGGAGCATTAGTTGATGCTATTCCTATGGTGCCAGATAGACTAAGCTACAGTGAAATGGCATTGCCTGAGTTTAAGTATCCAAGTGAATGGACTGAAACTTACGATGCTTACTTGCATAATAGAGACAAAGTAATTGCACAAATTGTAAACTACATGGAAAACTATAATGACTTGCAAGTGTCGTTAGAAAAGCAACGTACAAAACTTAACAAAGAATTTTTTAGCGGAGCAGCATTATATGACGCAATCAACGGCTGATACAATTACAATTGATCTAAGTGATTGTTCTACTAACAGTAGTTATATTACTTCATCTAATTTAGATAGTATTACTACTTTAAGTGGTATTTCATCTGACTCAATACACCCGTCTAGCAACAACAATAGCAATGTTATTATCGAAGGTGATTTGACAGTAGGTGGTGTAGATGTTATGCAATCTATTAAAGATATACAACGTGTACTAGGTGTTGTAAGTAGAGACCTTGATAAAGAAGAAAAGTATAAAGGCTTGAAACGTGCCGCTGAAGTATACGAACGTGAACTAGCAAAAATAGAAACATTTGAAACTCTAAAGGAGTCAGCATAATGCCAATGAATCACGGGGCAAAGCCCAAAGACGATGAACTAGAAAGAATGAAGGCAGAGTTTCTTGCCAAAGGCGGTGAAGTTACTATAGGTAAAACAAAACCTATGCCCAGCGAACTTGGCATTAGTAACAACACCTGGAACAACAAACTAACAAAAGCAGAAAAAGCATCAAAGGCAAAAAAATGATTAAGAAACATTATTATAGTTGGTCTGACATTGAACGTATGTGTGTCAGTATTGTAAATCAAATGTACACTGACAACTGGCGTCCTGATTACATTGTAGGTCTTACACGCGGTGGCAATGTGCCTGCTACTATTATTAGTAATATGACTGGCATACGTTGCGAAGCACTTAAAGTAAGTTTGCGTGACGATGACATAGGTCCTGAAAGTAACTTGTGGATGTCAGAAGATGCGTTTGGATACAACGATGGCACAATTGTTTCAGCAGGTCCTTTACATAAGAATATTTTAATTGTAGATGATATCAATGATACTGGTAGTACATTTAATTGGATCAAACAAGATTGGCAAGCGAGCTGTTTGCCAGATGATACAAAATGGCAAAATATTTGGAATCAGAATGTTCGGTTTGCTACATTAACAGAAAACCTAGCAAGCGATTTTAGTCAAGTACGATACACTTGTCATGAAATCAACAAAGCAGAAGAAGATGTTTGGTTAGTTTATCCTTGGGAGAATGTTAGTGAGTACTGATACACTAACTAAAGCACAACAAGACGGTCGAGCACCGTGGACTAATGTAGAGATTGATACTAAAGAATTTGTTGTGTACAACGACATGTATCCTGTTACTGAAGGACACACACTAGTGGTGCCTAAATTAAATACTGAAGAATGTATTTTAAAATGTTTTAACTTTGCACAAGCAATGGGCAATCAAAACATAGTCTCAAATAATAATATTACAGGTTATAATATTGGCCTAAATATGGGGGAAAGTGCAGGACAAACTTGCATGTATCCACACGTACACCTTATCTTTAGAAGAGACGGTGATACAGAAAACCCAAAAGGTGGCGTTAGAGGCGTCATTCCATCAATGCAGTCATATTAAGGAAAGGAAATGAACTTGCAAGAACAACTAGTAAAAGCGGCACGTATGCATGCCGAAGGAGAGCTCGAAAGAGCAAAGACTAACATTATGGTTTACATGAACAATGCCACAGGTATTGGCGAACATAGTGATATTGTAGAAGCTATTCAAGAAGAACTTGATAAAATGGCTGCTGCAAATGATCGCATGGAAATGTTAACAAAATATTTTAGTGCTTGACAAAAACCTAAATACAATGTATAATATAACTATTGTGCATTGTATTACTACCGGCAATCCACTGCCTAAACATCGGAGAAACACATGAGTAAAAGTGAAGAAATTAAAGCCCGCCTAGTACAGGCAAAACAACGCTATTGGGCTGGCGACAACATCAGTGAAGTGTTGCAAGAAGGTGATAAAGAAGAACTTATCAACGAAGCAACTACAGCATTTGAAGGTGTGCTAGACGCACTTGTAATTGATAGATACCAAGACCCTAACAGCAAAGGCACAGCACATCGCCTTGCTAAAATGTACTACAATGAGATTATGGCAGGACGTTATGATGCAGCACCTAGTGCAACTGCATTTCCGAACGACAGCGATGATCGATATGAAGGTATGTTAGTAGTACGTTCAGAACTAAAGAGTATGTGTTCGCATCATCACCAGCCAGTAGCTGGTATTGCATACATTGGTATTATTGCCGCAGACAAGCTAATTGGTCTAAGCAAGTACACACGTATTGCACAATGGTGTGCTAGACGCGGAACACTACAAGAAGAACTCGCAAATGATATTGCTAGAGAGATTCAAACGGCAACTGACGCAGAACATTTAGGTGTTTACATTCAAGCAACACACGGCTGTTGTGAGAATCGCGGCATTATGGCACACAGTAGTTTAACGCAAACTACAGTACTACGTGGATCTTTTAAAGATGATGCAGGTACAAAGAAAGAGTTCTTTGACAATATCAAACTGCAACAGGAGTTTGCACGATGAATGATTTACCAGATCTAATCGCAGTAGGCGTTGCTAAAATATTTATTATTGTAGTATTTGTGATGGGAATGATTAGTCTTGTACAGGAGATGGTTCTATGATGTATTATGAAATTACATTAATTGTACACATCCTTGCTGTTATATCTTGGATGGCTGGGTTATTTTATCTACCACGAGTAATGGTATATCATGCAGAGCAATCAAAGCCGGGTGATAAATTAGACAACGTGTTCCAAACAATGGAAGTAAAACTATTAAGAGTTATTATGATGCCTGCAATGTTTGCTACATTGATATCAGGTATTATACTAATCAGTTTTGGATATATTAGCTGGACTGATGTTTGGATTTATGTCAAACTAGTAAGTGTATTCTTTATGTTTGGATTTCATGGTTGGCTAAGTAAACAGCGTAAAAACTTTATGCGTGGTGAGAATAAACTAACAGGTAAGCAATTACGTATTGCAAACGAAGTACCAACTATTTTGTTGATTATTATCGTAGCCAGTGTTATAATTAAGTTTTAAGGAGAATATAATGAAACTAAGATATTCAGAAGCGTTTTATAGCGTACAAGGCGAAGGTAAGTTTGTAGGAGTACCAAGTGTATTCCTACGTACATTCGGTTGTAACTTTCGTTGTATGAACTTTGGCCTTGGGCGTGATGAGCCTAGTCGTGCAGAGAAGCACGAAGCAGGACAACGATATAATCAAGAAGTAAAAGACTTACTAGATGATGGCATTATTGCTAAAACTGAAAAGTTTACAGACTTGCCTATTATACACACAGGTTGTGATACTTATGCAAGTATCTATCCCGAGTTTAAAGACTTTAACAAACTTGCAGAAGTTGACGAAGTAGTTGAACATTTGCTATCGCTTACTCCAGAAGGTAAGTGGACAATGGATAACGGTCAAGATATCCATTTAATTATGACTGGCGGCGAACCGCTACTTGCTTGGCAACGGTTGTATGTCGAGTTATTTGAACACCCTAGAATGAAGGATTTAAAAAATGTCACATTTGAAACAAACACTACTCAACATCTACACAATGGTCTCTACAACTATCTTAACGATAGCGACAGAATTACAGTCACATGGTCGTGTTCGCCGAAGCTATCCGTTAGCGGAGAATCTTGGATGGACGCTATTAAGCCTGACGTGGCTCTTAACTATTCCAATGTTGCTGGCAGTGATCTTTATCTCAAATTTGTTGTTGCTGATCGCAGTGACATTGATGAGGCTGGCAAAGCTGTGCAAGCATATCGTGATGTCGGCATTGAGTGTCCAGTATATTGCATGCCGCTTGGTGGACGCTCGGAAGAGTATGTCCTCAATGTTAAAGAAGTTGCAGAAGTCTGTATGGAAAAAGGATGGAGATTCACTCCAAGACTCCACATCTCACTATTCGGAAATGCCTGGGGAACTTAGAGATTATAAGAACGCACAACACGAAAAAGCAATGAAGGCTCCGGTGAAGATGTATGAAGAGCTTGATGTTACACTAAGAAAGAAAGGACTACTATGAAATGGTTTGATAAGTTAACAGGTAAGAAAGAAACAGAACCTGCAAAGAAATCTACAGAAGATTTTGATATATTAGAAACTGATCGAAGAAATGCACTAGAAGCTGAAAAAGACGAGGCTACTAGGCTCGGCGAGCCGTGGGTTGCTGTATTGGATACACAGATTAATCCTGACAATATTAAGAATGGATTCTTTGAACTAGATTGGAACAATCAATTTATTGAAGAACTACTTGATGCAGGATATAATGGCGAAACTAATGAACAAATTGTTGATAGTTGGTTTAGAACTATTGCCATGCAAATCTTAGGAGACGAAGGCTTGGAAACTGCAAGAGACATGGGCTATATTAATGTAGTACCGATTGATAAGAATAAAAGCGAAGTATCATGAAGTATGTAATTGACATTGACGGCACTATCTGTAAGGAAGTAATCATTCCTAACAGTGGTGGAAAGAAAGACTACGCTAATCATATTCCTATGCCTGAGCGCATTGCAAAAGTAAATGCATTATTTGATGCAGGACATACTATTAAGTATATGACAGCACGAGGTTGTGTAAGTGGAATCGATTATTGGAAGCTAACTAATAATCAGCTTGTTGAATGGGGTGCAAAGCATCACGAACTAAGTGTAGGCGAAAAAGAAAATTACGATATTTGGATTGACGACAAAGCGTTTTGGAGTGAAAACTTCTTCCGCGAAACAGGAGAAACTTATGAGTGATTACACATGTGATAACTGGGTCGTTATAAAGATGAAAGGCGATGATCCTCACTATCGTCTGCTTGTTGGAACATCTGGTGGTTACTTAGATGGCGACAGTTGGCGTATGAACAGTGGCATTACAAAGGTAGAAGAGGACGAAGCATTCTACTACTTCTATGGTTCTAGTGGGTCTCGATATCGTTGTTGTAAAGAGTCGTACACGCTGAGGATGAACAACGCTGGTATTTGGGATCAGCTTCAGCAAATTCACGGCGACAAAGTTGAGATGATGCCAGAAGATACAGACTGGATTAATATGGATTGGATTATTAAATGAGTAGATTTATAGCAGCAATGGATCACAGCGGTGGTTCAACAGGTGGCGTACTAGAACGTTACGGACGTGAGTACACAGAAGATAACAAAATGGATCGTGTACACGAAATGCGTATGCGTATGGTTAACTCACCTGACTTCAACGACAAAAACATCTGGGGAGCAATCCTCTATCAAGACACGGTCACACGTGGCATGGTTAACATCTTAGACGAAATGGGCATTGACTCATTTTTAAAGATCGACAGCGGATGCAACGAAGATGGAACACTCAAACAGTTTCCCGTAAAGCAAATGCTAGAGTGGGCTACAAACGGAGTTGGTCCTAAAATCTACGGCACTAAGATGCGTAGTATTGTTAAAAGTATAGATATGGTACATCTAGTTCTTAAACAGCAGTTTACACTAGCACAAACAATCAGTGAGTATGGGCTAGTACCAATCATTGAACCTGAAGTGCCTATTGATCATCCTAATAAAGCAGCAATTGAACAAGAACTATATACTCAATTAGAAGAGCAGCTATACGGTAAAGACTTTAACGTTATCCTTAAACTAACGCCGCCTGAAACACCTAACTTGTATCATAATCTAACAGTTAAACACAATGTAGAAAAGGTTGTTTTCCTAAGTGGCGGATACAGCACAAACGAAGCGTGTAATAGACTTGGACTTAACGAAAATGTAAGTGCTAGTTTTAGTAGAGCGTTATCCCAAGACCTATATTATAACTTGACAGATGAAGAGTTTAATGCTATAATTAGTAATAACATTAAACAAATAACAGAGGCAAGTTAATGGCGAATTATATTCTAGTAGATACAGCTAACACATTCTTTCGTGCAAGGCATGTAGTACGTGGTGATATTGACACTAAAGTCGGTATGGCTCTACATATTACTCTTAACAGCATTAAGAAGGCTTGGCAAGACTTTGATGGTACTCATGTTGTGATCTGCTTAGAAGGTCGTAGCTGGCGCAAAGACTATTACGAGCCTTACAAGCGTAATAGACAAGTTGCTCGTGACAAGTTGACTGTACAAGAGAGTGAAGAAGACACAGCGTTTTGGGAGATCTTTGACGAGTTTAAGAACTTTATGACAGAGAAGACTAACTGTACTGTTATTCAACATAAGCAACTTGAAGCTGATGATCTTATTGCAGGTTGGGTACAATCACACCCTAATGATAATCATACTATTATTAGTACAGACGGTGACTTTGCACAGCTAATTGCACCTAATGTAACACAGTACAACGGTGTAAGTAATACTATTATTACACACGAAGGCTACTTTGATGATAAGAAGCGTGAGCCTATTATTGATAAGAAGACTAAAGAGCGTAAGCTTGCACCCGAGCCTGACTTTATGTTGTTTGAAAAGTGCATGCGTGGCGACACTAGTGATAATGTGTTTAGTGCTTATCCTGGTGTACGTAAGAAAGGCACTAAGAACAAAGTAGGTCTTATTGAAGCATATGCTGATAAGACTACAAAAGGCTACAACTGGAACAACATGATGCTACAACGTTGGACTGATCATAATGGCACAGAGCATCGTGTTCTAGATGATTACAATCGCAATGTTGTATTGTGTGACTTGACTGCACAACCTGCAGACATTAGAGAGATCATTGATACAGCAATTGCAGAAGTAGAACCTAAAGACATTAGTCAAGTTGGCATGCGACTTATGAAATTTTGTGCAAAGTGGGATATGCAACGAGTTGCAGATCAGGCTCAGTACTTTGCACCCCCATTACAAGCGAGGTACCCTAAATGATTGCAAAAGAAATATTAAAGAACAAATTTTGGATAGTTGAAGACCAAGGTGTAAAATTTGGCACGATTAGCTTAAATGACGAACAATACATATTAAATACACCAACTGGTACTAAATTTTACCACAACGAAACTTCTCTTAATAACGCACTTGATAAAAAAATAAGTTGGAGTGATTTAGAAATAACAGAAACTTCCTCAAAAGAAGTACACGGGTATAAAACTAACTGTACACCGTTTAATCCAATGTTTGATGTAAAACAAAAGCTTCCGTTATTTACTAAAAGTGACAAAAGTAAAAGCTTGTATTGTGCAGGTTACTATATTATTCAGTTCGATAAAGGCTGGGTTAAGAGCTTCTGCCCTAAGCTTATTACTGTGGAACGCTATACAACAAAGGGTCCTTTTCGATCTGAAATTGAAATGCGTCAGGAACTAAGCCGTGTCAACTCAAAATAATATACTGTTTGTTGGAGATAGTCATAGTCACGGCTATGCATCAAAAGCTACAGACTCTCCAACAAAATGGACTGTATCAAAGTGGGGCGATAATAATTATGCAGAATACTATTCAAGAAATATAGAAGAGTCGCAATGTTATGTTTATTCGTCGCCCGGTGCTTGCAATCAAATATATCCTAGATGGATTCGTGACATGCTTAACAAGCATAATGATATCTCAGCAGTTGTGTTACAAACGACTCATTGGGATAGATGGCAACTAGCGTTTTCTAAAAACTTTGGGTTTGACGAACTTGCTCCAGATCATTTTACGCAACTCCACTTTGAAGATAAAAGTGTTGTACTATATGAAGATTACTTTACTCAAAATTATGAAAATGTAGAATGGTTTGACAAAGTTAAGTTCCACCAGCCGCATGGTGCTAAAGCTGATTTGTGGCCGTGGCATTATAAAGACAATGTATGGCCAGGAGATGAGAAGCCCTACTTTAATACAAAGTTTCATCATGAAGTAGTAACACACCTTACACATGAACAGTATAGTAAGGATATTGCTCTCATTGATGCGATGTGTGCAGAAAAAGATATACCTTGTTATATATGGCGAATAATTGATGGTGTGGAAATGCCCGATAATTTTAATCATTATAGAAACTTAACACAGACGCACGTAATGCGCATGCCAGCTAATATATGGATTAAAGAAAATCTAAATATAGATATAGAAACTATGAAAGCTGATAAAGTTCATTACAATGACGAAGCACACAAATTAATCGCAAAACACTTTATACCGGAGTTACTTAAATGTCCACCACTGAACCCTTAAACACTGCGCCTATTCAAACGTATTTACAGCAAGTTAAATCTGCAGATTTATCAAATGCTAAGGAAATTAAACTACCTATTGCACAAGCAAAGGTTCTTGCATATACATTAGGTATAGTTATGTCGAGACTAAATGGCGATCTCGAACAATTACTTGCACGAAAGAACAGTGGTGCAGATGATGTGATTCAAATTAATATGGATGGCGGTAATAAATGGTAATATTACCTTAAAAAAAGATAAATATATGCGTAGTTAACTAAAGGATACGTACATATGAGCAGACCAAAGCCGACTGTATTAAGAGAATTTGTAGATAAAAAGACTTACAAGTCTGAGCAAATATTACAGTCCGAAGCAATTTGGGCAGTATATTTCAATAATCAACCATTTAATCTTAAAAGTGCAAATATGCTTACTAGCTATCCGGGTCCTAAATACAAAAAAACTAGCTTTTCTAATCCAGGACATGCACTTAACTTATCTAAAAAATTAAATGTTTTATTTGATAGTGACGAGTTTACTGTGGTTAAACTTACCGCAGGTGAAACGATATTTGAATGAATTGGAAAGAAGCCTACACTAAGATATTTCTTAAAGAAGCTAATAAAGGAATCAATGAGCTTGCTGTCAAGGAATACTTACCAATTTGGTGGAAGAACACTCGAGCAAAAGACACCGGTGGTCTACGTCTTACCGACGAAGGTTTTAGATTTATTACTGAAGATATAGAACTTACTACTTATGAAATTCCATATCCAAGAGATTTTGATCTCACAACTAATACTATTATATGGATGGATAATTTTATCGATTGCCCATACTACTTAGGTTATAAAGGTATTATTGTTACTAACGAAAAGAAAGCTATGGAGTTACATTTATTTAGTGGTGATATACGTAAATATGGCCTAACAAAAGCATTAGGCAGACACAATAAAACTTAAATAAATGGTTGACAAACCTTGTAATGAATGTTATTATATATGTATAGCAATTAAATAACTAAGGGTAAGTACAACATGGAAAATACATCATTAAGAACAGTTACTCCAAATAGTGCAAAGAAAAGCATTAGGCGTGCTTTTAAGAAGAAACGTCCGTTGTTTCTTTGGGGGCCTCCAGGTATTGGTAAATCTGACATTGTTCGACAAATTACAGCAGAGTATAAAAACTCACTGTTAATTGATATTCGTTTATCATTATGGGATCCTACAGATATTAAAGGTATTCCGTATTTTGATCCTAGTATTGGTAAAATGGTTTGGGGTGCACCAGAAGAATTGCCAGATGAAGAATTAGCATCACAGTACGATACTATTGTATTGTTCTTAGACGAAATGAACTCAGCGGCGCCAAGTGTGCAAGCGGCAGCATACCAGTTAATTCTTAATCGTCGTGTAGGAAAATACAAACTACCAGACAACGTTATTATTATGGCAGCTGGTAATAGAGAAGCAGACAAGGGTGTTACGTACAGAATGCCTGCTCCGTTAGCTAACCGTTTTGTTCACTTAGAACTTGAGGTTAACTTTGATGACTGGTTTAGTTGGGCTATTGACAATAAGATACATACTGACGTTGTAGGCTACTTAACATTTGCAAAGAAAGACTTGTATGACTTTGATCCGCGAAGTTCATCACGTTCGTTTGCAACACCTCGATCATGGTCATTTGTGTCTGAACTAGTTGAAGAAAATGACGATGATGAAATTACTACTACTGATTTAGTTAGTGGCGCAGTTGGTGAAGGATTGGCTGTCAAGTTTATGGCACACCGTAAAGTTGCATCTAGCATGCCTAACCCAAGTGACATCCTAGCAGGAAAGGTTACAGAACTAAAAACTAAAGAAATTAGTGCAATGTATTCGTTAACTGTGTCTTTGTGCTACGAGCTAAAAGAAGCGTCAGACAAGAACGATAAGAAGTTTGATGACAAAGTTAACAACTTCCTACGCTTTGCAATGGATAACTTTGAAACAGAACTAGTTGTAATGGGTATCAAACTTGCTCTTACACAATACTCACTACCAATCGATCCAGATGAAGTAGCATGTTTTGATGAGTTCCATGAACGTTTTGGTAAGTATATTACTGCGGCGCAACAGGCATAAGTTACATATAACGAGCAGTGTTAATCTACTGCTCGCTATATCTTTGGTTGACATAACACTACGGCAATGTTATAATAGTAATATAAACAACAAGGGTAGAATATTATGAGCGTAGAAGGTACAAAAAACTGGTCACCAGATCCAGACATTACTCCAGAAGCACTAGCATCAATGCGTGTAGACGTACTTGATCGCATCATTGTTGCCCGAGTAGGATTGTTGTTACGTCATCCATTCTTTGGTAACATGGCTACACGTTTACAGATTAAAAGTGCAGATGATTGGTTAGGCACTGCCGCAGTAGACGGTCGTAATTTATATTTTAATACACAATTCTTTAACGAAATGACAAACAAAGAAATTGAGTTTGTAATTGCACATGAAATTTTACATTGCGTGTTTGATCACTTAGGTCGTAGACTTGATAGAGATCATATGATATATAATATTAGTGCAGACTATATTGTAAATAACTTACTTGTACGTGATCGTATTGGTACAAAGCCTACATTTATCGATTGTTACCAAGACTTTAAATACGACAATTGGTCTAGTGAAGATGTTTATGACGACATCTATAAGAAAGCTAAAGAACACGGTGACGAAATTTTAAAGCAACTTGGCGAAATGCTAGACGAACATATTGACTGGGAAGGTGAAGATGGGGACAAAGGCAAAAACGGTACTCCGGGCAATGGTAACGGTGGCGACAATAACAAAGAAAGTAAGAGCCAGCCAGTTTATTCTAAAGACGAGCTAAAGAAGATTAAAGATGAGATTAAAGAAAATATGATCTCAGCGGCACAGACATCTGGTGCAGGGAATATTCCAGGTGAGATTACTCGTATGATTAAAGAGCTTACAGAACCTAAAATGAATTGGCGTGAAATACTACGTCAACAAATTCAAAGTACTATTAAGTCAGATTATACATTTGTTCGTCCGTCGCGTAAAGGACAAATGAGCGGCGCTATTTTACCAGGTATGGATTTTCAAGATACTATTGATCTTTGTATTTCATTAGATATGAGCGGTTCAATTGGTGATATACAGGCTGCAGACTTCTTAGGAGAAATTAAAGGCATTATGGACGAGTACCAAGATTACAATATTAAATTATGGTGTTTTGATACAAAGGTGTACAACGAACAAGATTTTAGTGCCCATAGTGATAGCTTGCTTGATTATGAGATCATGGGAGGCGGCGGAACCGACTTTATGGCTAACTGGACTTACATGAAAGAACAAGATATTCAACCTAAGAAGTTTATTATGTTTACAGATGGATATGCTTGGGATAGCTGGGGAGATGCAGACTATTGTGATACAGTATTTATTATCCATAGTAATCGAGATAAAGATTTACAGGCGCCATTTGGCCTAACAGCACATTACGAGGATGCAGATTGAAGTTAAAACATCCAAATCCTCTAAACTTTTTTGATTTACGGAGGGCAACTTTGCCTCCTCCGCATTTTGAATACGTCCTTTTGCCTACAAGATATAATTTAGATAAAAGTCTAGTTAAATGGATAACAATTAATCTTAAAGGATGCTTTTATGTAGGTAAGACTATTACTGTAAATGGCAATAATGGTCTTGAGAATATGACTAAAGTTGGATTTGAAGATGCTAAAGAACTTTCTTATTTCACTTTGGCGTGTTCTCATTTGAAATACAATTAAATATAAAGACAGTGAACATATAGGAGATTATTATGTCTGAAGAAATTAACCCAGAAAATGCAGCAGAAGGTGCTAGCCCAGAACTAACGATTAGTGACTTGCAGTCAATCAAACAAGTTATTGATGTAGCAAGCCAGCGTGGTGCATTTAAACCAAACGAAATGGTAGCAGTTGGTACCATTTATAGTAAATTAGAATCATTTTTAGCAGCAGTAGCACAGGCGCAGCCAGCACCGGCTGAAGGTGCAGCTGAACCAAAAGGAGAATAATAATGGCAGATACTAAACATGTAGGCAGAATTGTTACTACTAGAAAGAAATGCGGAATCGTATATCGTGTAGTACCCGGAGAGCCAGAAAACTGCGTAATAGTAATGACAGAAAGTTTAGACGCAGGTGATCACGATACATTTATTAACTTGATAAATTCGTCAACTGCACAAACTTCTTATGAACTAGGCGAAGCAATGGCTAGATCACAATTACCTGATGGTCGTAATATGCTAGCAGCATTTCATACTACTGGTCGTATGCAAAAAATTGCTACTAACTTAGTAGAAATGTGTCCTAATAATAATGCATCTATTAACCTAGCTGAACTGAATAAAGTTATTGCTACACAAAAAGGCGTAACTGTTGATGATTTAGCACTAGGTGGTGCAAAGCCAAAAGACGCAGCTACTAATCCAGCAGATGTGTATACTACTGGCACACCAGTACGTGAAATGGGTGCAATGGACGAGGTTGTTACAACCGATGAAGGCGTAATTACCGACGAGATGCTTGCTTCAAAATATCGTAGTGATGCAGATCGAATGAGTAAAGAAGCTGCTTCTTTGCGCAGACAAGCAGAAGAACTAGTACCTACTAAAAAAGCAACAGCCAAAAAGAAGACTTCTAAGTCGGGTGGCTAAGCATAAGAAACTCCCTGAAGGTGTTATTAATACCTGGCCCGAAATTTTTGAAGAAATAAACGTTGATGTCGTGCCGATTGAATATTTACACAGCATCAACGTTAAGTTTAAAAGTGGAAAAACCTGGGAAATTGATATTAAGAAGACTCGAGAAAAACCTAATGTAAATATTGAAACTGCATTAGAAGAACTCTTTGAACACTACGAAAACGATATAGACTCTATAGACTTTAGGCTCGATACTGAAAAAGTGAAGTATGATATTAAAAAACGAACTAAAAGCTTCATGAAGAAGCGCAAGTAAAGTTTCTCTTCAAAGACATAAATACATATAATGAACAGTACAGAATCCAGGAGTTTATAAATGGCTTTACAAGTTAGACGCGGCACGAATGCAGAACGATTAGGCATTACCCCAGCAATTGGTGAATTAATATATGTTACCGATACCAAGGCACTATACGTAGGCGATGGTACTACAGCAGGTGGTACTACATCTAATGTAGGCACTATTAATTCGTTACTTGAAGATGCAACACCGCAACTAGGTGGAGAATTAGATTTAAACGGTAACAATATTACTGGTACAGGAAACATTAATATTACTGGTACTATTACTGCAAGCGGTAATATTAATTTAGGCGATGGTGTCGGAAGTGATATTGTTGTGTTTGGTGGAGAAATACAAGGCAATATAGTTCCTGATGCAGACGTTGCTTGGAACTTAGGTTCAACTTCAAATCGTTTTAAAGAAGCCTGGATTAGTCAACTAAATGTTGACAGTCAAATTACAGCTGAAAGAATACAAGCAGATGTGATTGCAGATGACTCATCCATTATGGTAAATGTTAGTAATAATATATTTACAGGAGCATTTGCAGGTAACGTAACAGGTAATGTTTTAGGTAATCTAACTGGCGATAGTGCAGGTACACATACAGGTGATACCGCAGGTACACACACTGGTGCAGTAGTTGGCAATGTTACAGGTGATCTAACTGGTAGTGTATTTGCAGACGATAGTACATTAATTGTCGACGGCTTAGACGGCGGCAGTATTTCAGCTAATAGATATTTTGCAACAGATGATATTGCTGTTAAAGCAACTTCAGCAGGTGCTTTTGAATATAAGGTAGAAGGAAATAATAACACTACTGCTTTATCAATAATTACAAATAAAACAGGTGGTAACTTAACAGGTACTTCTTACTCAGGTAAATTGTTCTTTGGATATGATGACGATAGCGGATCGGCAATTACTAGTGCAGTGTTAGGTGGTGAAGATGCAATTTATTTAGTGACAGCTGCTGACGGTGACTTTAGTGCTGAAGCAAGTTACTTAACCTTTAATGAATCAGGATCTTTAGGTATTGGTACATATACTCCAACAGCTACTCTTGATGTTAGAGGTGCAATTAAGCCAGGTGTATATGCAGACAATGCTGCACGTGACGCAGCTATTACAAGTCCAGTAGCAGGTATGATGGTGTTTAACACAACAGGAACCAAGTTCCAAGGTTATACTGGTAGTGCTTGGGTAGACTTAAACTAAGTGTAATCTATGCTGAATCAACGTTCAGTAACTACATTAGATCAACTATCAAAATTCACTAATTGGGCAAACAACGACATTGATCGTTTTCCGCAAACTCCTGGTTCTTATCAATTCTTAAGCAGTGCCGAACAGGATCGTAGTCACTCTTATAAAGAGTTTACATATTCTATAAACGAAATAGGTTGTCGTAGTAGCTTAGAGCTACAAAAGAGTATTGCGTTCTTTGGATGTAGTTTTACGTTCGGTGAAGGAGTTGCTGAAGAAGATACGTTTTCTAATATTATTGCAAATAAATTAAATATGCCGTATAATAATCTTGGAACTAACGGATATACTATACCTCAAATAGCACAATTGTTTCATGCTACATTACAAGTACTAAATTTTGACACAGCAATAATTACACTACCGTCGCCATTTAGATTTCACTACGTAACTACAAAAGACAAATGTTGGCCAGTTTATCCTAATAAAGATCGAGACGATGCCGAACACGAGACTATAAGAAAAAAAGTTTATGCTAATTTGTCTGAAAATTATTTACTACATCAAGCTAAGGATTATATAACTTATATACAGGCTTGTGCAGATTTATATAATAAAAAAGTAATATGGGGAACTTGGTCTAAAGATACATATGCTCTATTAGAAAATTTAGAGATTGATACTATTAAATTTAATTTTGAATATGTAGAAAGTTTAAATTTACAAGGAGATTATATTGCTAGAGACAATATACATCCTGGTATTATACAACATGCTGAATATTCAAGAAACATATTAGATGTTCTAAAGTAGCTAAATATTGTTATGGAAATACTTTACGCAATACTTATAGGTATTATATGGAGCCAAGTGATTAGTCACTGGGGCGCAAGCATATTACTTCACAGATACTACTGCCATAAACAATTTAAAGTACCGGTATGGTTTGAAACTATTGGGTTAGCAATGCTAATGATAGCATGTATTCGTACACCTATTGGCTGGATTGCTAGTCATAGAATGCATCATGCTCACAGCGATACTGAACATGACCCACACGCTGCTAATCATGTAGGATATTGGAAAGTATTGTTTACTACATGGAGTATACCTAAAATACCAATGAAGTATGCTAGAGACTTATATGCTAATCCAAGATTAGTATTTTGTCATAAGCATTGGTTAAAAATACTAATCATAGTAAATGTAGTGAGCTTTATAATTAGTCCGTTGTTTTGGATTGCTTTTTGTGTAACGCCATTTGTATTTGCTAAAATAGGTTTTGGTTTACTTAATACAGTAGGACATAAAGTAGAAGGTGGAGCAGATGTTCCGTGGCTTAACTTCTTTATTGCAGGCGAAGGTTACCATAGGCAACATCATAACAACTTCCGTAGGGTAAGATTACACAAGTGGGATACTGCTGGATGGATTGCTGAGAAGATTTTCCTTAAAAATTAATTGATCAATATACAATTTTGGATTACCTTTACCTTGTCCGCAATACATTATATATTGTAAATTCTTCTTTTTAGTTAATGCAATTCTATCAGGATGCACTCTCCAATCTTGAAACAAACTAGTTTTTGATATCTTATCAAAGAACCCTTTTGACTTGTCCCTGCTCCAAAATAAAAACGGATAATAATCTTCTACAAGTTCTTTATGGAAAAAATCTGTTTCAAAGTTATCTACTTTAGCAAAGAGTCCATTTGCTGCTTCGGTTCTATAATCCTTAAACAAATAGTATCTAGTAAACAACCTAACACAATCTTCAGACATTCGATGTGCGCCTGTTGTTAGTACAGGCTTTTCTTTATTTTCGTCCCATAGTACACTATATATTACCATTTGATCTAAACGTAAATCTACAGTATAGTTTTTTTCTAATCTATCGCCTTTACATTCTTCTTTAAGTAATCCGAGTACTTCGCAAGAACGCTCTGCATCCTGTTCGTCTAATTGTTTGTTATATTCGCCGTTTACGATAAATGGAATAACTTTATATCCACAAGGTAATACTTTACTATTCACAAGCATAAGTGCATTATTCTCCGTTTTCCTGAAAAAATATCACAGTTTACAACTTCATCTACTTCACATGTAAATAATTCTTTGTAAGAATCTAGTTCAGTTTCAATAGTGTTAAGATGCATATTATCTAACCACTTGTTACTATCTTGTTGTTTACACGGTTCCTGAATAATTGCACTAGGAGCAGAATAAAACTGTTGCAAGTCTTCAAATACCTTTATATGGTCATTTGGAAAGTAAAGCAGTATTCCTGACCAAATTATACAATCAACTTTAAAACCTACACTAATATCTTTTTTATTAAGTAAATCAGCAACACGGTATTCGATACTATCTACATCAGCCCATCGTTCTTGAGCATATGCAATAGGTTGCGAACTAGTATCAAACCCCATATAGTTATAATCTGTATAACCTGCTTCGTATAGATAGTCGTTTTGAATACCAATGCGACAACCTATATCTACTATACCTTTAAATTTATTTCTTATGATAATATCTTTTTGTATATCAAAAATTGGTCTTGCTTCAAGTGTATCTAAATAGTCCATACTACGAAATAAATATTCCTTTTTTAAAGGAACTTGTACTTGCTCTTTACTATCTTGTTTAGAAATACGGGGCCACGGCATTCCGTTTACTTTATTTAACGGCTTGCTTTCGTATTTTGTTTTATCTACATTTCTTGGTTTCATACTAGTCTTCCAAATGCCCAAGTGCGTTCTTCACACCACCAACAATTCCCACAGTGTTCATCTATTGCATCTACACAACTAAAAGTTAAAGGAAATAGTTGATCTAAGATGCCGGCACTTACATACGCTTCGTATACATCTCTTTTGTTGTGATTCGCTAATGGCATATAAGTAGTTTCATATAGAGTAGGAACTACTGTATCTGTATGCCTAAAGGTTGAATTTTCGTTAAATGCAGTAGAGAAACTCGATTCGTCTTCTTGCGGAGGACGTTTGGTTATTCCCGAATATAGCATATTAATGTTATCGTCTGTTGCGGCATTATTTGTAAGAGTCATTAATGTATCTAAATCTTTTGCAGCTGATCGTAACTCTCTAACAATTATATTGCTATTTCCTGTTAGTTCTGTAACTTTATCAACAACTTGTTTTGCCATCGGATATTCTTTATACTGCCATTCTTCTGTAGCTAATACATAACAGTAAATTGTGTTACTCGAGTGTTTTGCTAAATGATACAATAGTAAAGTACTATCAGCACCTCCGCTACATCGCAGACCCAGTACACCATCGTAAATATTTAGATCAACATTACCTGCTTTAATTTTTTTCATTTAAGATCGTTTCAACATGTGTTTTAAATGTATTATAGCAGAAATCATCACTTATGTCAACCCAGCGTGTACACCACACACACCTTGGTGTTTGTAAAGGTTCAACATCATGCAAAAAATTTGTATTTAAAAGTACAGGCTTGTCAACTGTAAATTCTCCTATTTTATTTTTTGGTTTATCATCTTCAACCATTTTCCAATGAGTCATTCCGTGTCTAAATTCAAGATGCTCCAGAGTTGTCTCGTATATATTAATTTTAGCAGTACCGAATACCGGAATAAGAAGATTGAAATATAACGGAACATCAATATCAATATGCGGAGGTACAGTATGCTTAGTAGTTGCATTAAAATTAAATCCAGTTGCCAAAGGACACAATTTGTTATGTACTAGTTTATGTAGATCTAATGTGTCTTTCCATTTAGATTCAAACTCATTATTTTCAGATAATACGTGAGACTTTGCTCCGCACTCTATATATCCTCTTCCTTGCCAATCGTCTAAAGTGCTATCAAACATAGTTTTGAAACGAGACGGTTCCCAGGGGATATCTATATATTCAATTATGCCTTCCATTTGTTATCCCAATCGTTATATGCATTTAACCACTTTAACCCGCTATTATCGTCTGTTTCTAGTATATGTGTACTACTATGTGGTGTATAACTGCTTAGAAAGGACGTAAGGTCGTTATAGACACCTTGTATAGCGGCTGTATGCTTTGGTATTACGGTTTCCCACGAATCATTAATTACATGGCTCTTAACTACATTTGCACCTAATTTTTCTAATAATTGTGTAGTCATGTCAAAATGCCTAGCACCATTTGGTTCATATTTTGTAGGAGTAAATGTTACAACAAAAATAGGTTTGTTTGTTATAGCATAGTTTGTTCCTAGCTTTGCATTAAATTTGCTTTTAACAACTAACCAATCCATTGCGTTTTTAAATCCTGCACTATAATGTCCAGTTGCTTCACTGACTGCAAACACTAAGACATCGGCATTGTTTAGGACATCTACAAACTTATTTACAGATTGGGGGACATTGCCATCGCTTTTATTACTGTTACATATTGACATATCAAAGTCTGTCATATCACACACTTTGTCAAATACATTTAGTTCATCTAGTAACTGTAGTCCTCTAGTTTGTAAACTATTATCTGCATAACTAAAACTTATCCCAACAACTTTAATCATAAGGTATCTACCTTCATGTTTTCTTCAAGCGTTTTATCTATAACATAATTAGGAGTATGCAAGTAACAATGAAATGCAATCCTTGTATCATCAAGCACATGTCCTTGATGAGGATATTTTCTATTATTAAGGATTAATATATCTCCCGGACCGTAAACAACTTCGTCTAACTTTTTTGTTCTAGATTTGTCAAATGCTTCTAAATAGAAGTTGCCGCTAAACGGAATAACTACAGCTATCCAGTTTCCTACATTCCATTCATGTGTATCAATATGCAGTGGCAACTCTTTTTTTGTACCGTAGTTCCATACATATAACTCTGATGTGCAAATTTTTACTCCAATTGATTTTTGAATATAATTAATAGTATTCTGAGATAATGATATTCTGCACCACTTAGTTTCATGACCTGTGCCATCATTATCTAACCATTCAATATTTTGATTGTTAAATTCATCTTGTATTACACTATAATCAAAATTATGTTTTACTGTCCACCAATCATTCATCCTGCTTCTTGCCCCACCATTTTACAAAGTGTTCAGAATGATCTCTAAATACATCTACTTCATGTTCTGTATATACAGCAAGTGCAAGTCGATAATCATCTAGGCACCTACCGCCATGAAATTTTCTATGTCCATTTTTAAGTGCAAAAATTTGTCCTGGGCCATATTCATAAGTATCAAGAGCTCTGTCAGGAAATTTTATATCATATGATGTAATTTCAAAACGCCCTTCTAAAATCATAATAAACGTTGTTCCTCTACCTTCGCCGTCACTATGTTTGTTTAAGATACCGCCGTTACCAAACTCCCATATACTAGTTTGCCATTCATCATTTAATTCGCAATACTCTTGTAGCCGTGTTTTAAGTATTTGAGGAGTTGGTGCCATCCACCATACTCCGGTATCGTGTTCACCGGTAACTGTAGGACTGCCAGGGCCCTGTTCTTCCATGATACTGTGCGCCCAAGTTTTTAATTCGTCGATGTCTAGATTTAGCGGAAACGCAACATACCAATCTTTTTCACTTATTACTTCAACTGTTTTATTCATTACAAAATATCCTTTAATTCCTTGTCGTATACATCAATCCAACAACTTAATGTTTTACGAGTGTTAGACAGGACAGTGCCGCCATGATAATAGTTACTATTATTTAAGTACATACAATCGCCTACAGTATATGTTACACTGTCAATTGGAGTATTATGATTGTCGTCTGAATAAATTTTGTTTTCAAAATCGCCTTCTAGATTAATAATAAACGCCATAGCTCGCCCGTTGCCCGGCACATTAGTATCTTTGTGTATTAATAAATCTTTAGCATCAAGGTAGTCCCATATATACCATTGATTGTATAAAGGTACTGTAGCATGCTCTTGTATTAAGGAATGCAGTTCTGCACTAACTGGCATTTGTATGCTACGACTGCCCGGACACTGCCACGGATCATATACCCAATTATCATTTTCTATTTTTATAAAATTGTCGAACGCACTTTTTACTTGTGCAAAGCAATCTAACTTTTTTACTTGGAACCAATCATTCATTAAACCAACTCCGTATATCAAATGCAGGGTCTACACTGAACAACATTCCTAGTCTATAATTATCAAGACATTTACCGCTGTGTTTACATATTGTATTATTAAGTATTATGCCGTCTGAAGGCGAGTATGCTACAGTATCAATTACTTCATTAGTATCTGTGTCGTTTAAATATAATTCAAATTTTCCTATTAGTCCAACTACTACACTTGCACTCTGGCTCATATTGGGGTCGATATGTGGTAGTAATTCGTCACCATCGCCGTATTCCCAAATACTAACGTAGCTTTTATTAAATCTCAAAGGTAAATTAAATGTAGCTTCAACATAGTCTACTAAACTATTTACTGCATCATTATCAACATCACATAATTTTACTTCCCAGTATTTTGTATTTTTACCTAATAATTCGTATGCTGCTTTTCCGACATAATCGTGTGTTAACATAAGTTGTCTTGCAAATATTAATAACGGATCTAAGTCAACAGGAGAAGTAAATGTCCTACACCAATTTGCTGTAATCACTAGCAACCCTCCACAATAACCTATCGCCCATAACAGGTGTACGTCTGTGCAATGTAGTAAATTGATCCATCATTAATAGATCGCCTTCAGCAAATACGTGATGTGTTTGATAACGGCTTTTAAATATAATAGGTTTTAAGCGTTCGATTATTTCGTTATGGTCTACTGGAGTTTTACCTTGCCATGCTTTAATAATAAAGTGGTAAGGAAAGTAGAAGTAGTCTTTGCCTGTATGCGGATGTGTTCCAACTAACGGTCTAATACTACCCTTGTTCTTACTCATAAACTCAAGTTCAGGATCGTCATCGTCTAAGTGATACATTGTATCATTTTGAAACTTTAATCTAATTGTAATGCTTTTCCAGTATGCTTGATCCTCTTCTGACAAGTCATAAAACGGATCGCTTGTATTACATACGCTAAGAGTTGTATTTGGATCACCTTTGATGCAGTATAGTCCAATAAGAATCTTATCAATAAGATGTCTGCTATTACCGTTTGAATGCCACCCAAGTTCGCCACCGCCAAACATTCCTGTCTTGTTACCGTGTTCATCTTTTCTGTCTGACACTAAGAATAACTCTGGGTGATCCTTAGGATTCATAAACAAGCCAGGTGCTTCACACTCGCCTATGCGTTTAAAGAATTCTACAATCTGTGATTCAGTAAACTGTTGTTCATGAAGTATTGCAACACCTTGCGTTTGTATTTTAGTTGCAAGGTCTTTTAATTCTGTATCTGTATAATTATAAACTTGCGATGTCATCAGTACCGTCCAAACTAAACATTAGTGCTATACGAGGCTTATCGCTCATATTAACAACAGCGTGTGGATAGCCAATATTAAGGAAGTTTGCAGTACCATCTTCTAGGTTGTACGCTTCAAGTTTTCCATCACGTTTAAATAAGTTTACAACATTACTTCCGCCGTATATAGGCACTATACAGCGTACAGCGTAGCTTACATCGTAGTCTACGTGGAACGGTATAGTTTTGCCAGGCGCAAGTTTAGTAATACGTATGCGGCTTGCTGGCGCTTTACATTGTGTTACTATTGCTTCAAATATGCTACCTAAGTATTCTTCAGTAGGTACACTATACAAGTGTTCCTCGCGGCGTCTAAGACGCTCTTTAATGCTGGCTGTGTGCGGTAATACTTCACTAGGTGTAGTTAGGTTTATCTGTTCAAAGTTGTCGTATACGTCCTTGACTAGGTCTTCGTGGTTCATACAAAGGCCTGGATTGGCTGTACGCACATCAACAAAATTCTCAGCAAGAGTGTCTGTTGCGTGTCTTAGTTTTTCTAGATCAATGTTTAATCCTAGATTGGCTATGGTAGGAAGTTGTTTCTTATTCATTATATTACCTCTGCTGCTACATAGTACAGCCTTAACTTATCTTTTAATTCTGTACGTTCTCTAAAATGATTGAAATCAATATCAGGATAAATTAGTTTTAGTTCATTTAATGCTGTAGATTTATTTTCGTAGATATCAAATACTTCTGATCCTCTAAATACAAATTTGGTAAGAAAGTTTACTAAAGCAAGATCTTTAACTTTAGTTTCTGGTTCTGGTTTAGCTATAGTATTCCAAACAGCATTTCTAAAATTTGTTAACAACTCTTTGAAAAATGGCATTTTGCCAGATTCGACTAATTCTAAGAACTTAAAATACTGTTCTTTAGCTGTTAAGTTTGAGTCTAACATCCATTTCCTTCCTATTTTAGCGTTATATAGTGTGTTGAACCAAAACCATACATCGTATATACGCATCAATTCTTCACTATCAAAGCTATAACATTCGTAGATAAATTCTAAACTTTGATATTCTGTCGGATCTTCGAAGTTACAAGTACTTATTACGTTTTCTCCATTTAGCCGACGTTCGTGATATTCAAAACTTTTAATATGATCTAAGTCATATGGCACTAATACTTTCTTAGTTTTTACTTTGTACTTTTCTTGATAGTCAGGCATAGCCATTGGTGTATTAGGAACTACATATAATGTAAAACTTTTTTGATGATTAATGTTTAAATCCATATTACGTTGAATAGTTTCTAACCATTTATCTTGGTTGTCCCCTGGCATGCCAATAATCATTTCAGCATCTACTTCTACACCCTCGGCCTGGAATCGTTGCATCATAGGAATTAATTTTTCGTTATTAATATTTGATCTTCCGACTGCCTCAAGCACTTCTTCGTCATGGCTTTGAAAACTTAGTTTAATATATTTTCTACCATGGTATGCATCAAAATGATCATGCATCATTCTCATGATTGTTTCTACATACTTACTACCATTTTTTGCAAAGCCGCCCATAGTTAGATTAATATCATTTTTACGTTTCTTTTTTTCATTAATTAAGTGCTGGGTATATTCAACATCTTCTGGCACAATTCCAAAATTGGCATCTCCAATTTCTATCTTGTCTATATTTTCGTTTGCCATGATAAACGATATAGTATCAAGCACCTGTTGTTTATCAGCTTTAATAATCTTACTACGTGTCATGCCGCCCCAATCACAAAATGCACAAGCATACGGGCATCCTCGATTAGTTTCAAAAATAGCACTAATGCTGCCCTTTTCTTTTTTAATAATATTATCAAAAATGCCATCTAAATATGGGCTAGGTAGTTTTATATTTCTATACTGATATTTGTCTTTAACTACATGAAATTCATCGTGTGTAAAAGTACCAATGACATCCTTCAATCCTGTGTTGTGATACTGAAGTAAAAAATCTTTAAATGTTTCTTCTGCTGGACCTGTGAAAAATATATCAACAAATGGTCTGTCCTTTGCATAAGACGTTGCAAATGTTTTATCTTCTGGGACATTTACGCCTCCGTATATAACTACACCATCCGGTCTGTATGACTTATATAATTTTGCAATTCTATCATTATAATTTTGATTCCATACCCAGTTAGTAAGCCCAAGAATATCTGCTTGTTTTAGATTTTCATGAAAATCATCCATATCTAAACTTTTGCTACGATATTCAGGTTCCATAAATTCATATCGGTTATTTATTTCTGGTTCTTTAATAGCATAACTAATTAAACAACCTACTGCATAAGGAAGCCATTCGTAAGAGCTAAAGGATATCGAAGCAAGTAAAATTTTCTTTTTCATTTTAGAAACTCGCATAAATTTAATCTAGCAATATTATCTTGTCGGCGGCGCTTACTGTATTCTTCAGATGTAGTATTAGCAATAAAAAAACAGTCCGACGGAGTAAATTTTAAATCATTACACACTGCTGCTTGTTTTTCTTTGTATAAATGATATATAGTGTCTATATCAAAGTTTTCTACAATAGAAATTGCAACTTCAACAGAAGTATAATTCCATGCTTCAACATTTTTCATAATATCTAAACTTTTATGAGGGTGCTTAGTAAACACTAACCCTGCACGTTGCCCAATTGCTCCCCACCCCTTTGAAAAGCTAAACCAAACTTGTTCTGTATTTACTGGCACTGATATACGTTTCTTTGCTGTACTACCTAGGTATGCACAATCTAGTATAACAGGATTATTAATATTATCAAGAGATATATAATTTCCTGTTGCACATGCCGGGTTACTGATGTACAATAACTGCTCAGGATTAATTTCATTAACACTATATCCGTCACCACCGATCATCTTAGCATATTCGTAGTCGCCTTCTAAATACTGCCAAGTCCTAGTTTCAGTTGCTACCCATTGATTGATTGCATCAGTAACACCGTTAACAAAATAACAATAATTAAAATCTGATAAATCTATAATATCTTTAACCCAATTCCTATATAATGTTTCTAAATGGTCCAGCCGCTTTCTAGCTAAACCCGAACCACGTTCAAAAGTAGGTATCTTAATATCTTGTATTAATGTATCAACTTCAACAATAGGTGGACATTGCACCCAAGGGCTGTTAAGTAATAAAAATTTGTCTTTTCTGTTTATCATCTGTATTGAAATTTGTTTATAATATTTTGTACAGAATGTAAATTTACTCCTACATTCATTACTAGCATATAGGCAGGTTCAAAACTAGGATTAAACAAGTAATGCATTTTTGCAGTGTCAATAAAATATAGTCTACCTTGTTGCCAATCTATAATATCATTATCAAGGATAAAAGTTAGTTGAGGTGCTTCACAATTTTTTAGAGGCATTATCAATCTTAAACTTTCTAGATTTGTATTTGTGTGATCTCGATGCGGTGGAAAATATCCGCCGGGATCAATTCTTAAAATATGTGTTCTAAATAAGTGCGGTTGCCATTCATCGCATAATCTTTTTAAAGAAGGATAGTCGTATACCGGAGTAGGCACATTCATATCTTCTTCTTTTATAAAATTATCTGGAGAAAAATTACCTAATTCATAATTATATTCTGTTAAACTATCTAAGTCTGGCCTGCCACTTAGGCCACCGTCTAAACTTGTTATACTTAATCCATACCTATTAATGTCTTTCCTAGGATTATATCGAACGTATTCAAATTCTTTTTCAGTCCAAGTGATAAAATCTTCAGAGTCGCTGATTCTATCTTTGAGAGGAATAACTTTTCCATAATTTGATAAAGTTAGATAAAGAGGGGTACTTGATGCTTCCATGCTAGTATTTATTAGGGCAGTAATATCTTTAAGAGATTAATGGTATAAACTGTTAAAGAGCTGTTAACTTACCTACAAGCATATAGCGTGTACCGCGAGTGTCTGCTACTTCCTCTTCAAAAAGTATCTCTGCACGTTCTGGCATTTGATCCTTAAACTCTTGTAAACTATTAACACAATTCACATGCCCTTCTATACCAAACATATTGTTTGACTGGAATGCAAAGTAACAATTACTAGATAACTTAGGTGATACATACACTTTTTTTCGATGTGGTTTAT